>Ga0194056_10000121_pt1 | contig 35351 bp, 21 predicted proteins | sample SepL4413m_MetaG_FD_155458 | JGI IMG/M metagenome (GOLD analysis project Ga0194056, IMG submission 155458) | Anoxic zone freshwater microbial communities from boreal shield lake in IISD Experimental Lakes Area, Ontario, Canada - Sep2016-L442-13m | ecosystem: Environmental > Aquatic > Freshwater... | reverse complement strand
AGACCGGTTCGCGTAACGCACCATTTCGCGGGCATCCGTGCTCCACGCACCCTACGTCGAGCTAGCAATGACAGCAGTTGGCAAGGTTATGATCAAGGCCGAATTTGGGGAACGCTTTCCGTGGGTTGAAACCCACGGCTACCGTCACATCGTCGCTACGCGACGGCCAAGTGCCACACGGCAACATGGGCGCAACAAAAGTAACGGCAACAGGTTAGGCGTTTCATCAAGCCAGCTTAGCCCCGGGTCGCGCAGCGCACCCTGGGTATGCGGATCGAAAAATTGCCTGTGCAAGACCCAATAAACAGGAATTTGTCTTGGTCTATTCGGTATTATTCCTATATATGGCGGGTGGATTTATCGGATATGCTATACGCAGGTTCGTGTTGCCTTCGATGCCACGCGGCAAAAAACGTAATCCCAAGGACCGGTGCAGAAATAACTGTCGCAAGAAAAGTAGCAGGCACACTCCGTGTGCCGTCTGCCCCCGCTCGGCGAGTGGGCAAAACACGACGTTATTTCTGCGCCGGTCCTAAGCGACTGACAACTGCGGAATCCGTTGGATAGCAAAGCCATGATGAAACACGACACCGAAAGCGGACGCCCCCCAGCAGAGCGGCGACCCACCGAGAGGGGGGATTGCAAGGAATTCATCGATGGCATAGACATGCAGACTTTGGTCCACGAGTTGCGGATCCATCAGACCGAGTTGGAGATGCAGAACGAAGAGGTCCGCGTCGCCCACGCGGCCACTGAGAATGTATCGCGGAAGTATACGGACCTGTTCGATTTCGCCCCGGTCGCCTATTTCTTGTGGGATGAGTGGGGGAAGATTCAAGAGCTTAATCTGGCCGGGGCCACCCTGCTGGGACTGAACCGCATAAAGGCGATCAACATGCGGTTCGGGCAGTTTGTCGAGCAGGAAGATCATCCCAAGTTCGCCGACTTTTGCCGACTCGCGATCCAGGCCGACATCAAGCAGACTTGCCAGGTCAAGCTACTCATCGGCGAGCAGAGGGTCCACGTTCTCATCGAGGCAGTCGCCGCTTCGGACCATGAAGGGAAGATCACGAGGTGCCGGGCGGCGGTCATCGACATCACCGCACAGAAGCGACTAGACGAAGCCCTGCGTGAGCAAGCCGTCTTGCACGACATTCTGGATACCGTCGGCGAAGGGGTTTTTCTGCTGGATTTGGAGGGAATTATCTTGGCGTGCAACGCGACGGCGGCGAGTCGCTTCGGCAAGACCGAGAACGCCATGGTCGGCCGCTCCATGTTTGAAGTTTTGCCTGCGAAAATCGCCAAGTCGCGCATGTCGTATATGCAAAAGGCCGCGAAGTCGGGCACCAGCGTGCAATTTGAAGATATGCGAGAAGGAATACAGTTTGAACACAGGGTTTACCCGGTACCCGATGCCTCTAGGAAGGGCATCCAGCTTGCGATCATTTCACGAGATATTACCGAACGCAAGGAGGCCGAGGAATTGCTTCAGTCGAAAGAAGTGTTCCATCGGGATATTCTCAATAACTTGGCCTCGCATATTTCCGTGCTGGACCGACAAGGCACGATCATCGCGGTTAATGCTGCCTGGGACCGTTTTGCCCAAGAGAACGGTAACGGGCACGCGGATCGCTTAGGAGTGGGCGTCAACTACCTAGATGCCTGCCGCAATGCGTCGGGTGATCTCCACGAAGAGGCAAGGGCCGCGTTGAAAGGCATTGAGGCCGTGTTGCAGGGATATCAGCCCGATTTCTCGTCGGAGTATTCCTGTCATTCTCCAGACGCGTATCGCTGGTTCGTGATGAAGGTCACGGCCCTTTCCCATCAAACGGGAGGTGTTGTTGTCTCTCACATGGACATCACCGATCGCAAACAGGCAGAACAGGAACGGATGGAAACGGAACGCCATCTACTGCACGCCCAGAGGCTCGAAAGCTTGGGTGTCCTGGCCGGAGGGATCGCCCATGACTTCAATAACATTCTGGCCGGAATCATGGGTCATGCCGATCTTGCCAGATTGCGCCTCCCGGAGTCCGCGCCGGCACTCGAGGATATTGAGGAGATCAGGCTAGTGGTCGAGCGGGCGGCCGACCTGACACGGCAAATGCTGGCCTACACCGGCAAGGGCAAGTTCTCTGTTGCGCCGGTGAGTCTCTCGCAGGTCGTGGAAGACAATAAGAAGATGCTGGCTATGTTGGTATCGAAGAAGGCCACGATGATTTACCATCTAGCCTCGGACTTGCCCGTCATCCAAGCCGATGCCACCCAAATTCACCAGGTTGTCCTCAACCTCGCCATCAATGCGTCGGAGGCTCTCGGAGCGAATAGCGGCGAGATCGAGATCTCCACCGATACCCTTCAGTATGGCGCTGCGGATTACACCGTCGACCGTGGAGGAATCGATCTGCAGGAAGGATTGTACGTTCGCCTGCGAATTGCCGACACGGGTTGCGGTATGGACAAACAAACGCAGGCGAGAATATTTGATCCTTTTTTCACGACGAAGTTTACGGGCCGGGGTTTGGGCCTGGCAACCGTCCACGGCATTGTACGAGGGCATAAGGGGGGCATGCGAGTCTCCAGTAAAACCGGCGAAGGAACCTTCTTTGAAGTGCTATTTCCCGCAATTGACGCAACCCAAAACTTCTCGGCGGGTGAATCCATTTCGTCCGAGTCCTGGCGAGGTCGAGGGACGGTGCTGGTTGTGGACGACGAAAAACTTATTCGTGACTTGGCGAGCCGGATGATTGAACATGTTGGATTTGGCGTCCTGACCGCCAGGGATGGAGAAGAGGCAATCCGGATCTACGAGTTGCACAAAAAGGACGTCACTTGCGTGCTTCTCGATTTAACGATGCCAAAAATGAACGGTGAGGAAACCTTCCGTGAGCTTCGCCGCATCTCTCCGGACATCCCGGTGATTCTTTCCAGCGGTTATAGTCCAATCGGTGTGGCTGAACGCCTCACCCCATTGGGACTGGCAGGATTCCTTCAAAAGCCCTATCAATTCGATAAGATGGTTGCCGTACTTCGGGAAGCGACATCGCGTGGCAATGCGAAAAGCAATTGCCCGTCCTCCCCGATTCAACCTGTTGTTGGCATTACCCCGCTTTTCAAAACAGGCAAATTTGCGACGGGGCAACACTTGCCAACGGTCCTGGTCGTTGACGACGATGAAACGATCCGAAAATCAACACGGGTGATCCTCAAACATGCCGGTTTCTCGACCTTGGCGGCGCACGATGGAGAATCGGCGATCCACATTTTCCAAGAGCATCAGAATCAGATCGTCTGCATATTCCTTGATCTGAACTTACCGAAGATGAGCGGCAAGGTTGTCTTTCGTGAAATTCGCCGGATCAGCTCGAAGGTCCGCGTCGTCGTAACCAGTGGCTATCCCACGGAGTTATTAGAAGAACAATTTGCCGGGGGTGATGTTTTTGGGTTCGTCTGCAAGCCAGAACCTCTTGACGTTGTGATTGCAAAACTACATGAGGCCCTTGTGGACGCTGACCGTCGGGTATAGTAGGGTCTGCTGCGATTACCATGGTGGGCCTTGATCATAACTTTGCCAACTGCCGTCACTGCTGGCTCGACGTAGGGTGGGTGAAGACAGATGTTCCCAACGATGCACTAAAAGGCTCGAAGTTGGCCGCCGCTAGGCAACATGGGCCCAAAATGCGATAATTCACTCGCATTTCGTTCGCTTGGGACCGGCGCAGAGATAACTGTCGCAAGAAAAGTAGCAGGCACACTCCGTGTGCCGTCTGCCCCCGCTCGGCGAGTGGGCAAAACACGACAGTTATTTCTGCGCCGGTCCTTAGAGCTAAAGTCACCCTACAGTAACCCGGAAAAACCCGGAAAATGCAATGGACCAATTTCCCACAATCGTCGGCATCGGCTCCGGGCTCCGTGCCGTCATGGAACGTGTCGAGCTGGTTTCCAAGTCCGACGTGCCGGTACTCATCTTCGGTGAGACCGGCTCGGGTAAGGAGGTCGTCGCCCGGCAGATCCACAATGGCTCGCCTCGCGCGGAACGGCCGTTCATTCGCGTGAACTGTGGCGCGATCCCACATGAATTGATCGATTCGCAACTCTTCGGCCACGAGAAGGGCGCATTCACCGGCGCGACTGAGACGCGGCAAGGTTGGTTTGAAAGGGCCGACGGCGGTACGCTGCTTCTGGATGAGCTTGGCGAACTGCCGCTGGCCGCCCAAGTCCGCTTGCTACGGATCCTGCAAGACGGATGGCTCGATCGCGTCGGCAGTCAGCAGCCGATCCGCGTTGACGTGCGAATCATAGCCGCCACCCATCGCGACCTCCCGGGCATGGTTGCCGCAGGTCAATTCCGCGAAGATCTCTGGTATCGCCTGGCCGTGTTTCCTATTGTCATTCCGCCGCTGCGCGAGCGTTGCGAGGACATTCCCGAGTTGGCACGGCACTTTGCCCTGCGCGCGGCCACGCGGTTTGGGCTTTATCCAGCCACGCCGACCCCAGGGGACCTTGAGCTATTGAAGTCCTATTCCTGGCCTGGCAACGTGCGGGAGTTGGCCACGGTGATCGATCGTGCGGCGATCCTCGGTGACGGCAAGCAACTGGAAGTGGCCAAATCGCTCGGAGTGCCGACGCGTCCCGCTGCGCCGCTGATGCCCGGCATTGTCGAGCCGCCGCCACCCATGCGGCCTCCGTCGGCAAAAGATATTGTACCGCTGGACGACGTTATCCGCCGGCACATCGAGTCGGCATTAACCGCCACCGGCGGTCGCATTGAAGGTCCCCGCGGTGCTGCGAAAGCATTGAAGATCAACCCGCACACCTTACGCGGGCGGATGCGGAAGCTTAAAATTGATTGGAAAGAGTTCCGGGAGTAAAGGCTATCACCGCAGTGGGTTCGCCAGGCCGGTCGAGTTGCCACGCGAAGCCGCCAAATCGCGCTGCTTGGCGATCTGTTCGGCCAATGCCTGAATCTGCGGATCGCGGTCGTTGCGAACCAAGACACTTACTCGATCCAACAAGGCCGGATCGCCGGTCGTCGCCAGCGTCGTCATGGCCGCCAGCCGCACGTCCGGTTGCGGATCCAACGCAAGCCACATCAGCCATTGTGCGGCATCCACGCTCGATAAACGCGGCACGGCACGAGCAAGCTGCTTACGGGCTTCCGCATCGGAACTGAAAAGCTGCCGAGCGAGTTCCAGATCGACCTCGCTGAAACCTCGCCGCACCAACTCGCGCCGGGCATCGGCCCGTTGGTCGCCATCGTCCGCTCGCAATCGCCGCATCAGGTCGAGTACATCGACGGACTTTAGCGCATCGCGAATGTCGTTCCGCGGCATCGAGTCCTCGGTGGAGTCCGGCAAAGTCCCCGCCCGGGACCGCCGCGCGGCCCGTGGATCGGTTGCCGACGGAACCATCGACTCAACCCATTCTACCGATTGCACTTGCTGAATGGGACGCGCCGTAGCATTGCGATCCATCGCCGCTTGGGCTGGTGAGGATTCCGCGACTTGGATCTGCATCGCAGCCCGGTTCGAGCCACCACCCGGCCGCAAGACGTTGTCGCCAATGGTCGGCGATGGTTCGCTGATCGCAGACTTTGCTACGACCTTTAGCCTTTCCGGTTGCGGATCCATGGTACTCGCTATCATCGAAAGCTCTTCTAGGCACGCTGCCGGCAAGTCGTCCGTAACAGAGTCGGGCAGATCGGGCTTGCGTTGGGCCTGCTCGACCAGTGGTGAGACGTAAAGCCTCTCCCAGGCGACACCCGCGACAATCATCCCGATGGCCAGAACCACCACCAACAAAATTCGTTGATAGAAACGCATTGCAGGGCTCCTCACAGAAAAGTGCCGCATTGTTCCGCTTTACCCCCCACGCCGCAAGACCACTGTGTCGCACAAGAGACTTCGCAAATCCCCCAGCTAACCTACTCAGTGCCGGTCCAAGAATAACTCCCCTCTCCCATACACGGGAGAGGGGCAGGGGGTGAGGGAAGATGCGAAAAATCACGGAGTAGTTTTCGGACGGGTATTTACGGCTCTCCGCCGGGTTTGCGGATAGTTGTGGTGCGGGCGTCTCGCCTGCCTGGTTCAACCACAACATCTTGGGCAGGCGGGACGCCCGCACCACAAACTTGGCGGAGAGCCGTATTTACCTGCTTTGAAGCGATTCTGCTACATCTGATACTTGCCCGCAAACTTTGACTGTCCGCTACGGCCTTCCTTTGCCGAATAATCCCTAGACATCATGTAACTCGGTCGATTGGGATTGAATTACGTGAAGATGCGAATTTATTGGGGGGGGCATGAACGACCTAAATCAAGATTGCGGAGGAGCAGGCTGCCACGCGCGGCATCGTCGCCTGCGACGGAATAGAATTCGGACCTGCCTGGCCGGGTTGGTGATCGTGCTGGTGGCCGGTTTGGTATCCGCGGCCTCGCCTGCGACCGGTGTGCCCGACGCGAATCAAGGGACGTCGAGTACTGCGCTGCGAAAAAATGCGGTCCAGTCGATTCCGTTTGACAAATTGGACGCCGACTCGCGAGCAAAGGTAAACTCGGTGCTTTCCAATGTGAGCATCTATCGCAGGCTTCCCGTCCGAGTAGTCAACTGCGACCCGGACTTGTATCTTTTCCTCGTGCGCCATCCGGACGTAGTGGTCAACATCTGGGAGATTCTTGGCGTTGCGCAGATTCAACTGCGGCAGGTCGAGATCGACACCTTTCGCATCGTCGAGACCGAAGGCACTGCGGCAACGCTGGAATTCCTCTATCACAGCCGCGACACGCAAATTGTCTACGGTAAGTGGACCTATACCGGCCCGCTCCTGTCCCGCAAGATTACCGGCACTTGCCTCGCCATCTTGAAAACCGGCTACACGAAAGGTTCGGACGGCAAATATTACATCACCTCACGCGTGGACGGATTTTTGAGCGTTGACTCGGGCGGTGCCGAGATGTTGGTCCGAACCCTGCAACCGCTTGTCGTGAAGAACGTCGATAACAACTTCATTCAAACCGTCGCGTTTCTGGGCAGCATGTCCAAGACGGCGGAGGTGAATTTGGGGGGAATGCAACGTCTCGTGGGACGGCTTACTCGCGTGCAGTCAGAAACTCGGCAGCAACTTTTCGACGTTGTCGCCTCGGTGGCCCAGCGTGCGACGGCCAATGCGACGGCCAAAAAAGACGAGCCACCCGAACGCGTGGCCAGTCGGCCACAGGACGAAGCACTGCGGGAATAGAGACAATTCAGGATAGGACTGATCCTACGGCAAGACCGGCCGTGCGAAAAATTACAGGCTTCAAAATGCCGTTTTTCCGAGAAATGAGCGAAAAATTACACTTTGCCAGTCGCCAGAAGCCGTTGACGCTTTGGCTCACACTCAGTATTCTTAAGTGTTCTTAATGTTCCACTATGACGGGGCGTAGCTCAGCCTGGTAGAGCGCTTGGTTCGGGACCAAGAGGCCGCTGGTTCGAATCCAGTCGCCCCGACTATACGGTGTAAGGATTTACGACGATTTCTAATAGTGCTTTCGGGAACGCAAAACACATGACTGGGAACGCAAATGCCCATCAGAATCCCGAAATATCGCAAACGGCCCGACCGAAACGTCGCATTCGCTGAGTATCCCCGTGGCAATCGGGTCTATTTTCCTGGTCGCCACGATTCGCCGGAATCCAAGGCCGCTTACAACCGCTGGCTGATCGGCGTCCTGGGGGAGCCGGAAGCCGTTGTTCAGCCCCAGCCACCTGCCGGCCGCGTCCAGGTGATCGATTTGGTAAAAGCTTTCTTGGACTGGGCAAAGCTTTATTACCTTAGCGACGGAAAACCTGGCTCGGAATACCATTGCCTCAAATCGGCCGCGACCCCTCTTCTTAAGGTCGCCGATACGCAGCTCGTCAATCATTTCGGCCCCAAGGATTTGAAGGCCGCGCGGGCGGACATGGTTCTGCGACAATGGAAGCGGGACACGGTGAACGATCAGGTGGGGCGGATCCGAAGGATCTTCAAGTGGGGCGTCGAGCATGAGCTGGTCCCCGAGCACATTTGGCGAACCTTGCAGGCCGTCTCGCCGCTGGGGAAAGGCCGCACGGCAGCCCCGGAATCCGAGGAAGTTCGCCCGGTCGATCCGGCCCATGTTCAGGCCGTCCTGAAAAAGGTCAGCCCGGTCGTTGCCGCCATGATCGAACTGCAACAGGTATCTGGAATGCGCCCCCAGGATGTATGCCAGATCCGGCCGATCGACGTCGATCGGTCGGACGATGTTTGGACCTACCGGCCGCCTTCCCATAAAGGCGATTGGCGAGAAGGCGAAGTCGGGATTCGGATCGTGCCCCTTGGACCGCGAGCGCAAGCGATCTTGGCCCCCTGGCTCGATCGCGATCCCCAGGCGTACTGTTTTTCACCGGCCGAAAGTGAATCCCTGCGGCGTAAACCTCGCGGCCGTGGCAAACCACGACAGCACGCACTACGCACGTATTACGTTACTGCCAGCTACCGTCGGGCCATTCATCGCGGCTGCGAGCTGGCGTTCAACATGCCTAAGGAACTGCGAAAAATCTGGTCAAAACTGCCTGACGATCAACGTGATAAACCGAAAATTACTGCGCAGCGAAAAGAACTCCAAGCAAAAGCTGCCACATGGCGGTCTCAGCATTGCTGGAATCCGAACCAGTTGCGACACAACGTAGGTACCGCCGTGCGAAAAAAATACGGCCTGGAAGCGGCCCAGGTGTTCCTGGGCCATTCCAAGGCCGACGTCACGGAAATCTATGCCGAACGAGATCAGGACCTGGCACGGCAGATCGCCCGCGAAATGGGCTGATCGCTGGCCATGATGGCTGGAACGCCATCGGGATCTGGAGCACGGCAGGCCGACCGCAAAATTGCCGCCGCCATGCTAATCGAAAAGGAACGACCTAAAACACGAACCACCTGGCCGCGAGCGGACAGGATAACAACAGAGTACTTTCTGGGCTGAAACTGAGACATTGACGCTCTCCCGTGGATGTAAGGGAGGCTGCGCTACGTTCGCAGCACCGGCAGGCATCAGCCTGGGCAAAGAGACGAAGAAATAGTATACATTATAACACCTTGCCGCACAAGTCTCCCGCTAGAAAAAATCTAGCGATTCCAACGTCCTCCGAGAGCAGGAGATACGGATTTGCACCCTCGCGATTTTCGCTCGGGCGACATCGCCAGGCTTGGCCGACGTGTCGTTCTTCTCGGCCGTGGGCGACGCTCGGCTGGAAGCGGCAAGGGCCAGGTTCTCGTCCTTTGCGGCCGAGCCTATGGTGGCGGCGAGATCCAGATGGCGGGAAACCTGCGGGTCGTGACTGTGCCGGCCGAGTGTGGGTAGTGGGGTTTCGTCCGGCCGCAGTAGCAAAATCAGCGGCTCTTGCCGTCAGCCTTTCCCAAAACCGCCGAAATGGTACTGGCCCGATGGCAGAATAGAACTTATTGTGGTTGCGTTGGTTGTTAATGGTCTGTGGCTTGGTTAGAATTGGAGTTTTCCCAGTTTATCCGGAATTCCGATTCACAAACCACTGCTGCGAGTGCCCTCCGAGCCCCATCATGACCGTTGCCACTCGCAATCCACCGGAACAGGGCCAATTGGTCACGGTACGGCAACGCCGCTACGTGGTGACGGAGATTGCCAAAAGCACACTGCCCGGCCGGCCGTTGAAGGTTTCTGCCAACGGGGTCCAGCATCTAATAACGCTGTCTTCCGTTGAAGACGACGCCCTGGGCGAGGAATTGCAGGTCATCTGGGAAATCGAGCCGGGGGCCGAAGTCATCGAGAAGGTCGCCCTGCCGGAACCGACCGGACTGGACGATCCCAAGGAACTCGACGCCTTTCTCGACGCGGTTCGCTGGGGAGCATCTTCTTCAGCCGACGTGAAATCGGTCCAATCGCCCTTCCGCTCGGGCATCGACATCGAAGACTACCAGCTTGACCCCGTGGTTCGGGCGATCCAGATGCCCAGGGTCAACCTGCTGATTGCCGACGACGTGGGCCTCGGCAAGACCATCGAAGCCGGGATGGTGGAACTGGAGCTGATTATTCGCAACCGGGCCCGCCGCATCTTGATTGTCTGCCCTGCGTCGCTTCAGGTTCAGTGGCGAGACCAGATGCGGGACAAGTTCGGCCTTGATTTCCGTATTGTCGATAGCGACATGATGAAGGATTTGCGACGGAAGCGGGGTATCCATGTCAATCCTTGGATGCACTTCCCCAGGCTTATCACGTCCATTGATTTCATCAAACGGGAACGGCCTCTGCGGCTATTCAAGGAAACCCTCCCCAGCGAAGGCGAATCGATTTATCCCCGCCGCTATGACATCCTGGTCCTGGATGAAGCCCATAACTGTGCCCCATCCAGCCGAGGCAAGTACGCCACAGATTCGCTCCGCACCCAAGCCCTGCGGCTGATGGTGCCGCACTTTGAACACAAGCTATTCCTGACTGCCACGCCCCATAACGGCTACCAGGAGAGCTTCTCTGCCTTGCTGGAGCTTTTGGACGATCAGCGGTTCGCCCGGGGCACCATGCCCGACAGCAAACAGCTTGGGGCTGTCATGGTTCGTCGCCTGAAGTCGGAATTGCCCAAGAAATATGATGGCACCGACCGCTTTCCCAAGCGTGTGATCGAACCGATCGAAGTTCCGTACACCGTAGAGGAAAAGCTTGTCCACGCCGCCTTGAAGAAATACACCAAGCTGCGTCGTGAGAATGTTACCGACAACACGGAAAAGATGGCAACCGAATTCGTGTTGCTGACGCTCAAGAAGCGGCTCTTTTCCAGCCCGGCGGCCTTTGCTACCACTCTGGAACAGCATGAACGGTCCCTTCGGACAGCCAAGCGACGGGCGACCATCATCAAACCCACGTTCGGCATCTTGCAACGCCAGATCGCCCAGGTGGAAGAAGAATACGGCGACGATTCGGCCTTTGAAGAGGCCACCGACGAGGCCGTGGAAGTGGCAACCCGCCTTTTTCGTGATCCGACAGCCGAAGAATCGGCCCTCTTGAAGCAGATGCGGGATTGGGCGAATACCGCCAAGGGCCGTGGCGACAGTAAATCGGATAAGCTGATCCGGTGGCTCAAGGATACGATCCGCCCCAACGGCAAGTGGTCGGACAATCGGGTCATCCTCTTCTCGGAATATCGGGCTTCGCAGAACTGGCTGCAAACGATCATCGCCACTGAAGGGCTTTCTGGCACTGACCGCCTGATGACCATGTACGGCGGCATGGATTCCGACCAGCGGGAAGCGGTCAAGGCAGCATTCCAAACCGCCCCGGACAAAAGCCACGTCCGAATTCTGCTGGCTACCGATGCCGCCTCCGAAGGTCTTGATCTGCAAAACTATTGCCATCGCTTGATCCACTACGAAATTCCCTGGAACCCAAACCGCATGGAACAGCGGAATGGCCGTATCGACCGGCACGGCCAAGAGCACTCACCCCGCATCTATCATTTTGTGGGCGAAGGGTACGGAGAGCGGGAAAAGCACGACACCGACGTGCCCGTGGGCGAATTGGAAGGCGATCTGGAATTCCTGATGCGGGCGGTTCGTAAGGTCGAGGCTATTCGGGAAGACCTGGGCAAGGTCGGCCCTGTGATTGCCGATCAGGTTCAACAGGCCATGCTCGGCCACCGCAAGCGGCTCGACACGGCCCGGGCTGAAAAGGATGCCGAACCCGCCCGCAAGATGCTCAAGATCGAGCGGGACATCCAGAAGGACATTCAGCGACTGCGCGATCAGCTTGAAGAAACCAGGCGTGAACTCCGCCTCTCGCCCGAAAACATCGAGCATGTCGTCAAAGTCGGCCTCAAGCTGGCCAACCAGCCAGAACTAATCGAAACGACCGTGGAACGCCGGGATGAAGACGGCACCTCAAGCACGATCCGGGCATTCCGCCTGCCGGCCCTATCGGGCAGTTGGTCGCTTTGTACAGGCGGGCTGGCCCATCCGCATACCCAAGACATACGGCCCATCGTCTTTGATCCAAATTCGTCCCACGGCCACGACGACGTGGTGTTGGCCCACCTGAATCATCGCCTGCCGACGATGTGCCTGCGGCTTCTGCGTGCCGAAGTCTGGTCTACCGAAGGCAAGAAGCGGTTGAACCGCATTACAGCCCGGCTGGTACCCGATAGCGTGCTGCGTGACCCGGCGATGATTGCCCACGCCCGTCTTGTGGTGATCGGCGGCGATAGCCATCGTTTGCATGAAGAGATCATCACGGCGGGCGGGCTGCTGCGTGAGGGGCGATTTGCCCGGCTGAATGTCGGCCAGATCCAAGATGCCTTGGCAGCGATCAAGGTTACTGAGCCATCCGCCACGATGAAGAAGTCGCTGTTGAAGATGTATCCTACCCATGCCGATGCCCTGCGTGCGGCCCTGGAAGCCCGCATGGGTGATCGCACCACGGGTCTGCAAAAAGCCCTTTCGGAGCGTGCGGAAAAAGAGGCCGCTGACATTCAGGCGATACTCAAGGAATTGCAGCGGACCATTGAGGATAAACTCGGCGATCCCGAACTGCAACAAATGACATTCGATGGCTGGGCCGATGACGAGCGGCTGCAATTGGAACGCAACATGACTGCGTTGCGGGCTAGGTTGTTGGAGATCCCTGGCGAGATCGAACGGGAAACCTCGGCCGTCAAGCGGCGGTTCGCCAACCCGCAACCCCGAATGTTCCCGGTGTCCGTGACTTTCCTAGTGCCGGAAAGATTGGCGAGGGGGTAGCTATGTCCATCGCACGTCACCACGCTGAATGGCTCTCCCTGGTCGAAGTCTCCGGCCCATTCGTATCCATGCCGGTGCTGCTGCGGGTCTTTCCACAGGGTCTCGTTGTCCATGACCCGGACCTGCATCGCAACGTCCGCATGGCCCACGAAGAATGGGAAACCGCCGTCAGTGGCAATGGCAAGCAGGGCGGCAGAGGCAGGGCTATAGCGACAACGGATGGATTCGATCCTGACCGTCGCTTGCACCGGGAATGGATCAAGTTCGTGCTGCGGGAAGTACTGGAACTGCCGGCGGAAGTGATTGCCGAAGGCCAGGGCATCCAGCAAACGCTGCAAAGTATCGTCGCCGAACACGACGAGACCCTGCGGCCTGATCTGGTCGTCGTCAATCCGCCGGGCCGAAACGACGCCGGCAATGCCCGGTTGCTGGTGCAAATCTATCCGGCCAGCCAAGACCTTGAACATCCGGTCCAAGGCCGAACGTGGAAGGCATCGCCCGATACCCGGATGATGGAACTGCTCCACGCCACCAATATACGGCTGGGCCTCGTCACCAACGGCGAACAGTGGATGCTGGTCGATGCTCCCCGCAACGAAACGACCGGCTATGCCTCCTGGTATTCCACGCTTTGGCTTGAAGAACCGATCACGCTCCGTGCCTTCCGCAGCCTATTGGGAATGGAACGCTTCTTCGGTGTTTCCGATGGCGACACCCTGGAATCCATTTTGGCCGAAAGTGCCCAGAACCAGCAGGATGTTACCGACCAGCTTGGCTATCAGGTTCGTCGTGCCGTGCAAGTGCTGATCGAGTCGCTCGACCAGGCCGACCAGGATCACGGTCGCCAACTGCTCGGCAAGATACCCGAAGCCGACCTTTACGAAGCGGCCCTGACCGTCATGATGCGGCTGGTGTTTCTCTTCTGTGCCGAGGAACGGGGTCTAATGCTGCTGGACGACGAAATCTACGCCGACAACTACGCCGTCTCCACGCTCCAGGCCCAGTTGCGTGAAGCTGCTGACCAGCATGGCGAGGAAATCCTTGAGCGGCGACACGATGCTTGGTGCCGGTTGCTTTCGACATTCCGTGCCGTTTACGGCGGTCTCGATCACGACCGGCTCAAGATGCCAGCCTACGGCGGCCGGCTTTTCAACCCCGACCGTTTCGCGTTCCTTGAAGGCCGCAAGCAGGGAACCACATGGAAAGACACGCCCGCCGATCCGCTGCCGGTGAACAATCGCACGGTGTTGCACCTTTTAGAAGCCCTACAATTCCTTCAGATCAAGGTGCCGGGTGGTGGACCGGCGGAAGCCCGCCGTTTGAGTTTTCGAGCATTGGACATCGAGCAGATCGGCCACGTCTACGAGGGCCTCTTGGATCACACCGCCAAGCGGGCCGCAGAACCTGTGCTGGGCCTGGCCGGAACCAAAAACAAGGAACCAGAAATTGCGTTGGCCGCATTGGAAGAGCGGCAGGCCAAAGGCGAGAAAGAACTTCTTGGGTTCCTGAAGGACGAAACCGGCAAGTCCGAAAGTGCGTTGAAAAAGGCTTTGACCTTGGAGTTAGATGCCGAGCGGGCCAGCCGGTTTCAGGCAGCCTGCGGCAATGATGCCAAGCTGTGGGCCAGAGTGAAGCCGTTCGCCGGGCTGGTTCGCAATGATTCCTTTGGTCGTCCGGTGGTAATCACCAAGGGCAGCGTCTACGTGACCGCAGGAACCGACCGTCGCTCTTCGGGCACCCACTACACGCCAACGAGCTTGACCGACCCCATCGTCCGTTACACGCTGGAGCCGTTGGTCTACATTGGTCCGGCGGATGGAAAGCCCAAGGAAGAGTGGAAGCTGCGGTCGCCCAAGGAACTGATTGATCTGAAAATCTGCGACATGGCGTGCGGCTGCGGTGCGTTCCTGGTCCAAGCTGATCGGTACATGGCCGAGCGGCTGGTGGAGTCCTGGGAAATTGCCGACAAGCTGCATCCCGATGCCCCAGGCATTACCCCCTTTGGTGAAGCCTCCACTGGCAGCCCCGGCGAAATGTTGATCCCAAAAGACACTGCCGAACGGATGATCTACGCTCGCCGAATCGTGGCCCAGCGGTGCCTGTACGGCGTGGACAAGAACCCGCTAGCGGCTGAAATGGCCAAGCTCAGTCTGTGGCTCTTGACCCTTCAAAAGGGCAAACCCTTTACTTTCCTTGACCACGCCATCCGATCTGGTGATTCACTGGTAGGCATTGCCAACACGCATCAACTGACCAGCTTCTCGTTGGATGGCAACGGCCCCGATATGCCCATGTTCACCGATGCCATCAAGAAGCGACTCGATGCCGTACGAATCTTGCGGCGGCAGATTGCCGAACTGGCCGACAATTCGGCTGAGGATGTCGAGAAGAAATCTCTGATGCTCCAGAACGCCGACCAGCAGACGCAGCGGCTCACCTACGCCGCCAACTTCCTGCTGGCCGCCTGCTGGGAATCGACGTCGGCTGCCGACCGGGACGAACGGCTCAAGCAGGCCCTCGTCCATGTGGAAAACAACTTTAAGGATTTGCCGGTCGAACAGCTTGAGGCCGAGGGAAAGCAACGATTGCAGAAAGTTGGCTGTCCGAAACCGTTTCATTGGCCGCTGGAGTTCCCTGAAGTTTTCATGCAGCAAGGTGGGTTTGATGTGTTCATTGGCAACCCACCTTTTCGTGCTGGGAGGTATTTGAGCGGCGATCTGGGTGAAAACTACTTGCGGTACTTGCAAACACCGCCGTTCCACATTAACGGCCAAGCAGACGTGTGTGCTGCATTTGCAATGCGGGGATTCCTGTTGCTTTCTCGACGCGGATTTCTCGGAATGATTGCGACAAAGACGATTTCAGAAGGCGATACTAGGACGGCGTTCGTGGTTCCAGCCATCAGCCAGGGTGGAAAGCTCTGCTGGGTTAGAAAGCTCGTCTGGTGGCCTGGAGATGCTCAGGTTGTTGTTAGTATTGTCGTAATGGCACGGCAGGAATCACAACTTCAGGTCTTTCTGAATGAGAAGCCAGAGATTGCGATTGATGCGACGTTTTCGCCTGTCTCGGGTATCATGCCTGCCCCAAAGCCCCTCATGTGCTCCGCTCGCCTCGTCGGAAAGGGTGTCGGGCTTGGATCGGATGTGTTTAGAATTACTAGCCCCGAGGCATCACACTTTCGGGAGGTCGATCCGATCCATGTCCGGCGTTTCATCACAGGCACGAATCACAACTCTGCCGTTGATGCCTGGGGTGGTGAAATGGTTTTCTACTTTGAGGATGTAGAGGATGAACAGACCCTCTGTAGCATTCCCGTCGCTCAAGAGTTTCTCAAACATATCGGCTCCACAGCACGAATCAGCAGCTTTTGGCGTTACCGTCGTGGCGGAGCCAAGACATACGAGCACCTGAATTCGACAAGATGCTGTATCATCCGAGCACAAACCAGTTCGACATGGCTCTTCTCCTTCTGGCCTAAAGATGACATTCTTGACCAAACGATGATTGCTTTTGGAGCGAACTGTGATGGATTGTGGGCGGTTTTAACTTCAACTATCCACGAGGCATGGGTGATGAAGTACGGAGGGCTGATGAAGACAGATACAACGTATTCGCCATCAAATTGCTTTAACACATTTCCTTTGCCGTATGATCCGATATGCAGCACAAATGAGAGCCTTGCTATTACCGCAAAAAGCTGTCACAACGAGCGAACGCGAATTGTCAACGACCTCGGAATTGGCATCACAACATTGTACTGGTATATCCATGACTCCGAGAACAGCATGTCGGTTGTTGCGGAGTTGAGATCACACATCAGGAGTATTGACAACGCCGTGGCAGCGGCCTACGGCTGGGATGATATTGACTTCGGCCACGGCTACCACGAAACCAAGCAGGGCCTCCGCTACACGATCAGCGAACCGGCCCGCCGTGAAGTCCTTGCCCGCCTCCTGAAGCTCAATCACGAACGCTACGCCGAAGAAGTCGCCCGGGGGCTGCACGATAAGAAGAAAGGTGGCGGGAAGCGGGTGGCGGGTGGCGGGAGGAAGAAAGCCGCCCAGGGACCGTCATTATTTCAAGAGGAGGACCAACCATGACTGAACACGACATCTTGCAAGCCTTAAACGTGGGCGAAGACACCGACTGGGAGTTCAAGTCGGCCAAGGGCGGCATCCCCGGCAGTCTGTGGGAAACCTATAGCGGAATGGCCAACACCGATGGCGGCACCATTGTACTTGGCGTCAGTCAGCATGATGATGCGTTTGTCGTAGATGGTCTGGACGATCCGAGAAAAGCGAAGAGAAACTTCTGGGATACGGTCAACAACAGAGGGAAGGCGAGTTTGAACCTGCTCAGTGACGAGCAGGTGGCAATCCGAGAAATCGCCGGGAAGAACATTCTGGTGATTCAAGTTCCCCGAGCCACACGACATGAGCAGCCCGTGTATGTGGGCCAAAACCCGGTTACTGGCACGTATCGTCGCAACTTTGAAGGCGACTACCACTGCACGCAGAAGGAAGTTGGGCGAATGCTGGCCGACCAGGCCGATGAGTCTGGGGACAGCCTCATTCTGGAGCATTTCAATTTCACCGATTTGGATGTGGACAGTTTGCAGCAGTATCGCCAAAGGTTCTCGGCTCGGTCTCCCGATCATCCCTGGCTGGGCGAACAGTTGAATGGGTTCTTGGCGAAGCTGGGCGGCTGGCGAACGGAGCGGGCAACCGGTATCGAAGGCCCGACCGTTGCGGGCCTGTTGATGTTCGGCAAGGATGAGGCCATGCGTGATCCGGCTGCCGTGCCTGGGTTCCATTTGGATTATCGTGAGCGGCTTTCCGACGACCCGGCAGTGCGATGGACCGATCGGCTGACCTATGACGGCACCTGGGTATGCAACCTGTTTCAGTTTTATCAGCGGGTGATTCGGAAGCTCACGGTCGATCTGAAGATTCCCTTTCGATTACAACCCGACCTATTCCGCAAAGACGACACGATTGTTCACGAAGCGATTCGAGAAGCCGTGGTCAATGCGTTGATCCATGCCGACTATCGAGGAGAAGGCGGCGTTGTGATCGAGAAATATCGAGATCGGTTCGAGTTATCGAATCCGGGCACGCTGTTGTTGCCATTTGAGCAAATCCTTACAGGTGGGGTGAGCGAATGCCGCAATAAGACCCTGCAAACCATGTTCCTGATGATCGGCGGTGGTGAAAAGGCTGGGTCGGGGATCGACAAGATTCGGCAAGGGTGGAAGTCACAACATTGGAGGTTTCCAAGAATCCAGACTGGTTTTCGTCCCGACCGGGTGAAGATGACGTTGCCGATGGTCAGCCTGCTGCCGGAAGAGTCCGTGAACCGGCTGCACCAACGGTTTGGCACTCGCTTTGATGGACTGGCTCCCGCCGAAGTCCAGGCACTTGTCACGGCTGATTTGGAGGGTGCCGTATGCAATTCCCGCTTGCGGGAAGTCTGCGGTGAACATCCGGCCGATCTGACACGGACCCTTCAGGGCCTCGTCGCCAGGGGATACCTGGAGCAAAAGGGGCAGAAGCGGGGGGCTGCTTACCGACTGCCAGGAGAGGTAACCGGGGCTGCTGCCGGAGGGGGCATCCTACACAGGCCGACCGACATCCTACTTAACACCAAAAACATCCTACCTAGTCCCGAAAACATCCCACCTAAGACCGCAGAACCCGCACCGGGGCCAGAAAATGACGCTATTCTGCTGGCTATCGCCCGACCCTCCCGAGAGTCGAAACGACTTCCCCCTAATGAGATTGGAGACATTATTCTCAAATTGTGCCATGGGCGGTATCTCACGCTCAAACAAATTGCGGTATTGCTCAATCGAAATCCCGAGAGTCTACGCAGCCGTTTGCTGACCTCGCTTGTGGAGAAAGGCGATCTGACGATGCTTTTTCCTGGCGAGCCAAAGCGACCAGGGCAGGCATACACATCGCGCATAGACGCGGCAGGAAGCGACGGAACGACAATCCGACCCAAACTGACCTAATGTGATCTATAACGATGAGATTCCGGCAAAAGAACTTACGTGGTTGAAACGACCAAGACGGTACAGACATGAGCAACGTACTTCCACCCAAACCCACTCCCCGCCAGCTTCGTGCCGAACTAGAAAAGATGGTCCTCAACGACCTGCTTGGCCCGGCCGCCGGCGACAATGAGGAACTGACCGAACGCAATGTTCGGGATCGGTATGTCGTCGGCGTTCTGGCCCCTCGACGGCAAGCTGCCGACAGCAAGCCTCAGGCGGCACCGGAAGAACCCGAAGAAGACACGCCGCTGATCCCTGATGAATTATCGCAGGGCGGGGCCGACAGCATGGACGACGGGACGACCGATATGGGCGTGCCGTTACCGCGGGCACATCTGCCTTCGTCGTTCGGCATGACGTTCTGTGTGGTCAACGACACGAAGGCACTGCGGGTATCGGCACACTGGGGCCAGTATCTTCGGGAGCGAAACGAAGAGGACGTTGACCAGAAAACGGGTAAGGGTCGCTTAGTCTGGAAACGCCATCCACGGGGCGGCATGACGGAGATTCCGCTCAAGGAAGGACGCATTCGCCCCACGCCCGTTGATAACGAATGTCCGGAGGTTTATGTCCAAGGGCTGGTTCGCAAACGGAATACGCATTGGGTGGTGTCGCTCTTTATGATCAACGGGCAGGAAGAGCCCAGGTTCAAAAAGGACGAGACCTTTTTATTTCAGCCCGAGATCATCGTCGAAGCCACGGACGGCTCGGCCATCTTTGAAAAGCGGCCTCAAGGTCGCAATCAAAACGACGATCTGGAACGGGTCACGATGGACATGCTTTACCGGCATCAGGTCGAGTTTGTGGTAGGGCACGGTGTCGGTGTCCATGCCGAGGTTTCCAAAGAGTCGCCGGAACGGGCTGTGCAGGTACGGACCAAGGTCGTGCCGGTTCACGAAGTCCCCACGACCACGCCACCCACGGCATCTGACGCTGATCGTAATCCGGCCTTCGCCCTGTTGGACGGCCTGGTGCTGGACATGAAAGAATTGTCCGAAGCATCGGCCAAGCAATTGCGGTCGAAGCTCCAGCCGCTGATCACGGCCTATGGGCAATGGATCGACGGTGAGGCGGCCAAGCTGACCGATCCGGTCCAGCGGTTGGCCCCGTTCCAGCAGGCGGCACAGGTGGCGATTGAGAAATGCCGCACGACCTTGCAGCGGATTGAAGCGGGGTTGCAACTGCTGGAGCAGGACGCACAGGCCGCCGAAGCATTCAGCTTCATGAACCGGGCTATGTGGTATCAGCGGACCCATAGCATCTATTCGGAGCAGATTCGGCGGGGCGACCAGCCCGATTTTGACAAGCAGATCGACATGCCTCAGAACCGCCGCTGGTATCCGTTCCAGCTTGCCTTTATCCTCTTGAACCTGCCTGGGGTTACGAAACTCGATCATCCGGACCGGGGTGAGAGCCAAGAGGCCCTGGCCGATCTCTTGTTCTTTCCCACGGGCGGTGGAAAGACCGAAGCCTATCTGGGCCTGACGGCTTACGTCATGGGCATGCGGCGATTGCAGGGCACGGTGGCTGGCCGAACAGGCGACCACGGCGTGGCGGTGCTGATGCGGTACACGCTGCGGCTCTTGACCATCCAGCAATTCCAGCGGGCCACGGCGTTGATGTGTGCCTGCGAAATGATACGGCGTGCAGCACTTGAGAAAGGTGATAAACGCTGGGGCAACACGCCATTCCGCATCGGTCTTTGGGTGGGTTTGAAGACCACGCCTAACTGGACCGACGACAGCCACGAAGCCGTCCAGCAGTTGCGTGGCAACGGCTTTGCCGGCACGGGCATGGGATCGCCCTATCAATTGACGAACTGCCCTTGGTGCGGGAGTTGGATCGATCCGGGCCACCACCTGGAGGCCAAGCGGTACAACGAAGGCCCCGGCCGGACATTCATCTATTGTGGCGACAAGTACGGCAATTGCCCCTTCAGCCGCCGCCAGGCTGCCGCCGAGGGCCTGCCGGTGATGGTCGTGGACGAGGAAATCTACCGCAACCTGCCGACGCTGCTCATCGCCACGGTGGATAAGTTCGCCCAGATGCCCTGGAATGGGGCTGTGCAAATGCTCTTCGGGCAGGTGGACGGCCGCTGTTCTCGCCATGGATTCCGCTCGCCGGAGATTGAAGACAAAGATTCTCATCCGAAGACTAAGACCGGGCTGCCTGCGGCGTCCACGCAACCACATTTGCCCCTGCGACCGCCGGACCTCATTATTCAGGACGAGTTGCATTTGATCAGCGGACCGCTAGGCACACTGGTGGGCCTCTATGAGACGGCGATCGACAAGCTCTGCACTTGGGAGGTATACGGCAAGAAGGTCCGTCCCAAGGTCATCGCCTCGACGGCCACGATTCGCAACGCCGATGTGCAGGTTCACAAGCTATTTCTGCGGAAGGTGAATATCTTTCCCGCCCAGGGACTCGACGTGCGGGATAATTTCTTTTCCTTGCAACGGGAGGCCAGCGAAGAATATCCTGGCCGGTTGTATCTGGGTATCTGTGCCCCCGGTCGGCGGGTGAAGGCCGCATTGATCCGGGTTTACGTGGCATACCTGTGTGCAGCTCAGAAGCTCTATGATGATAACGCATTGGATGCTGACCCGTGGATGACGTTGGTGGGCTACTTCAATTCAATGCGAGAATTGGGTGGCGTGCGGCGGTTGGTGTTCGACGACATTTCCGCCCGCACGAAGAAGATGGATCGGCGTGGATTGGCAAAACGTCTCTTGAATGCCAGTTGTCTGGAAGAACTGACCAGCCGCATGCGATCCGAAGATATCCCCAAGATTTTGGACCGGTTGGAAGCCGTGTTCGACCCGGAAGCCGCAGCCAAGCGGAAGGAAAAGAAGAAAGCCAGACCGGACGAACGGCAGCGGTGGCCCATCGACGTGCTACTGGCGACGAACATGGTGTCTGTCGGCGTGGACGTACGGCGGCTGGGACTGATGGTCGTTTGCAGCCAGCCGAAGACCACTGCGGAATACATCCAGGCCACGAGCCGCGTCGGGCGTGCCAAACCGGGGCTGGTCTGCACTGTGTTCAATTGGGCACGGCCGCGGGATATGTCGCACTACGAAACCTTCGAGCATTACCATGCCACGTTCTACAAGCACGTCGAAGCCCTCTCGGTAACACCGTTTTCTGTCGGGGCTTTGCAGCGAGGGCTGGCGGGACTGTTGGTTTCCATGGTCCGGCTGCCGGGCACCGAGTTCAATGCTAACGAACGAGCGGCTTTATTCCAGGCTGCTCACCCCTATGTGTACGATGCCATTGAAGCGATTTGTCGCCGGGCATCGCTGGTCGGCGATGGGCCAGAGGTGGTGAACTACGTTCGGGCCGAATTGCAGAGCAAAGTCGATCTTTGGCAAGCGGAAGCCCAGAACACCATCGGCGGCCGCACCCTAGCTTACGATCTGCCCAGGGGTTCCGGAGCCGGGGCCAAGCGAGGCACGACAGTCAATTTGCTTAACCGGCCAGGCTTGGAAAAGTGGGAACCCTTCACCTGCCTGAATTCGCTGCGGGAGGTTGAGCCGACCGTGAAACTCATTATGGACGACGGCGGGTTGGACGATGTGCCCGACCAGATGCCGGTTGCCCCCGAGGCGAACGTCGTGGAAGATGACGATGACAGCATGGTTGCGGGAGACGAAGAATGACAACAGCCACGATGAAGAAATCGGAAGTCGGCGAGCTTCGCCCTAGCCAGTTGTTACTGACGTTTGGCGTGGGGGCCATTGTGGACTTGCCCAATATGTCGGTTATGGTGATGGGCCTCGATGATTGGCCGACGAAACACGCCACGGAAATTGGGGAAGAACGGCTGCTGTTAAGCGTGCAGAACACGTTGGGTTCTCAGGTCAAGAAGTTGCTTACGCCGCCCAGGGCCGAAGAATCGCTGTCCGGACAGACAAGCTGGTTCGATGAAGCCCATCAGGTTGGCGTGCCGGTGGTCCCGTTTCCACGTTGGATGGTCTGCCCGAAGTGCCGTTTGTTGGCCCCGATCAGTTCCAGCCTGTTCGAGCCGAAGACCCCGCCGTATCGGCCCGACAAGGCCCGCTATGTCCATAACTGTACCACGCAAGGTGCATCGCCCACGGTGATTCCGGCCCGGTTTTTGGTGGCCTGCAAACATGGGCACTTGGACGATTTTCCCTGGTTGGAGTTCATTCATAAGGGCCAGACGGAGTGCAAGGGTCCGCTTCGCATGTATGAATTGGGCGTTTCCGGCGAAGCGGCCGACGTGGAAGTGAAGTGTGAGAAATGTAACGCCGTTCGCCGTATGGCCGAAGCCTTCGGGCGTGACAATGAATCCAACATGCCCCCGTGCAAAGGCCGACATCCCCATTTGCGGATGTTCGATTCCAAGGGCTGCGATGAGGGCCATGTGACGGCTATTCTTCAGGGTGCGTCGAATTCCTGGTTCTCCGTCATGCTCACGGCCCTATCCGTACCGCACTCGACCGACAAGCTTGCCCAGATGGTCGTTGACAACTGGGTGACGCTGGAGAAGGCAACCAGCCTGGAGATCCTACAAGCGTTTCGGATGATCGGCCAACTGAAAGAATTTGCCGACTTCAAAGACGTCGAACTGTGGGAGGCCGTCGAAAAGAAGCGTAGCGGTGGCCCGGCTGTACCGGCTGGCGAACCTACCAGCCTGAAACGCCCGGAATGGGAGATTTTCTCCCAGCCAAGTCCGGCCTACAATACCCGCGATTTCCGATTGAAAGTTGTGCCGCCGCCCGAAGGGTATGCCAGCTTTTTCGAGAAGATCGTCCTGGCGGAGAAGCTGCGTGAAGTTCGGGCACTGATCGGCTTCACCCGGCTGGAATCTGCCTGTGATTTCGATACACCGACCGATTTGCCGATCGACTTGCGTGCTCCGCTGACACGCCAGGCCCCAAGCTGGGTTCCGGCATCGGAGATTCGTGGCGAGGGCATCTTTTTTCACTTCTCGGAAAAGGCCCTGCAAAAGTGGGAAAAGGAACACGGGGCCTACGATGGCGAGTTCTTCAACGCCCACAAGCGATGGAAAGAGTCCCGGGGCATGCCGAAACCGGATGCCGGCTATCCGGAAATCCGGTTTGTCCTGCTGCACACGTTTGCCCATGCGGTGATCCGGCAGTTGTCGATTGAATGCGGCTACACGACTGCATCGATTCGCGAACGAATTTACTGCCAGAGCCCGGCCGCTGGCGAGCCAATGGCAGGTGTGCTGATCTATACCGCCGCCGCCGACAGCGAAGGAACGCTTGGCGGGCTATGTGCGTTGGGTAGGCCAGACCGATTAGGCAGCCATTTGAACAAGGCCCTGGAAATGATGCGGCTGTGTGCTTCAGATCCGCTCTGTGCAGAACGGCATCCTGGGCGTGAAGGAGTGACTTTGCATGGTGCGGCCTGTCATGCCTGCACCTTCGTACCGGAAACGTCGTGCGAGCGTGGCAACAAGTATCTCGACCGTTCGGTGCTGGTGGAGACGGTGGAGCGTGGCGACTTGGCATTCTTTGAGTAACCCTAATGAACGCTGGCGAAGAAGAATTGATTGAAATGGCGGTTCAGGTGGCGGCTCGACTGCCGCATGAAATGATCGCCATTGTCAATCGGGCAATCCTGCAATCGCCTGGAGATGCTTCGTCACAAGGCCGAACAAACATCGGCCAGAAGATCCCGCATCCCTATTACCGGGACATCGTCACGGACTTCATGAATTGCTGGCGGAATGCCGCCCCGCAGCTTTCACCGCAGCAGGTATCGCTCTGCCTGCTTACGGCGGCCAAGGCCGAACAGGTCCATCAAAAGAGCCAATCCTTCGATCTGGTTTGGACCGGGCCGGAGGTCGATGGCATACCCTTCCGCCGCACCGAGCAGGCAATCCTGCAAGTCTTGGATTCGGCCAGGGAACGCATCACGCTGGTCAGCTACGCCGTCTACAAGATTCCCCGTATTTGCAAAAGCCTGGTGCGTGCTGCCCATCGGGGGGTGCGGATTACGGTGATTATCGAAACGCCGAACCGAGTCGAGGGCCAAACCGAATACGATACGCTCAAGGCCCTTGGCGAGAACGTGGCGGCGGTTTCGACCGTGTACTACTGGCCCGAAGCACAACGAAACAGCGGTGGCAAGCAAGGTATCCTGCATGTCAAATGTGCCGCAGCCGATGGGCAATGGCTATTCCTGTCCAGTGCCAACCTGACGGAATACGCATTCACCGTCAACATGGAATTAGGGATGTTGGTGACGGGCGGTCCGTTGCCGTGCCAAGTCGAGGAGCAGTTTGACCGGCTGATCGCGATGGGCGTATTGGAAAGTGTAACGAACTAAAATCCAACGACATCGACGCCATGATTGATGAACTGGTGGAATACAAGAAAGCCCATTTTCCCGACGACCTGCGACGGATTCTAGCCTGTGGTGGAACGAGTCGTAGTACGGTTCGGGTACAGTGGCTCCCGCCTGCTGCCCCCAGCGTAGACGTAAAGTGGGAAACTCAACTCTACGGAATGGTGCTTGCTGGGTTTACGGAAGAGGCCGTCCGCTTCCTGCGAAAGACCCGGAAGCTCTCGGCTGTGGAGGCCAGGATGATGGTGGCGAAAATTGCAATCGATTTGGGGATGAGTTGACGATCATGGACTTTCACTCCTACATCACAATGCGAGACTAATGCGAGATGAGCTTTGCCATAATGTATTTCGGTTTTCTACTTAGCGGAAAAATGCTCGGATGGGCTGGAGCAGGTTTTTTTGCCTTTTGTGCCGTGCCACAGGTCATTCAGACTATTAGAGAAGGTCATGCTAGGAATCTAAGTTCACTTTTTCTCTGGATGTGGCTGGTGGGAGCAATCCTGTGTACCGTAGGCTCTGTTTTGGACCTGGGGATAGTCCCTTGGCTGCTTTTCAACTATTCGTTAAGTATTCTGTGCGTTCTGGTTTTGTTGAAATACAAGCTGTTCCCGAGGCGTTAGAGGATGGATTTCCACACCTACACCACGATGCGTGACTGGACACGGCGTGCCGATCCCGAGGATCGCCCCGCCCAGGACATCGACCAGTTCTACAAACGAACGCTCAAAGATGCCGTGGGGATGGGCTCGGCCCAATTCTTCGCCCAGATGCTCAACGAACGGGACTGGGAAACGGCACGAAGGCCCTACTACAATCTGTGGCCGACCATCGTGCCAATGCTCACCCGACTGAACCTTGACCTGGATTCCGACCTGATCCAACTGCCGCTCCCGGCCTTATGCATCCGGTTCCCCAAGGACACGGCCAAAAACCCGCTCAAGTTCGAGTGGAAGGGGGACGAGGTTTCCGTCCGCTGCATCATGATGGGCGAGATTAACGAGGGGACCGGCATCTCGGTCTTGATCGACATTGGAGAGGTCATGGACGGCGTGGGCGTCCCGATCTACACCTACCGAAATTTCCCCCGCAAACCCGGTTTGACCGTGGAACAATCCATCGACGGCCTGGGGAAGGTGGGACTGTTTTCTGAGATCGGCGTCCAGGTGCCGGATTCCATCATCATGGATTGCATTCGATTGTGCTGCTCCCTCTGCCTTCTGGAGAACGATCCGTCGATCATTTCCCCCGATGTCCTGGCCGACGACCGTGCCAAATTCGAGGCCAGTGGCGACCAGAAGTTCGTGGAAAAGGCCCACCGCCGTGGTAAAATCGGTTGGGATGTAGGCAAGCATATCGAGGTCATCCCGCATTTCCGGCGACCGCACATGACCTTGGTGTGGACTGGAGCAGGCCGAAAGCTACCCCGCCTTGTTCCAAGGCGGGGTAGTATCGTGCATCGAGAGGCCGTGGAGAAGTTGCCGAGTGGGTTTGGGGGAGGGTGACAGAATGAAACAGAAACAACCGAAGCGGCCCAGTTCGCCTAGCCACCCGTCTTCATGGGAGCAGCGGTTCAAAGAACTGAAAGAGTTCAAGAAGGAACATGGTCACTGCAAGGTGCCATTTCGGTATTCACTAAATCCCATTCTGGGTCGATGGATAAACACCGTCCGCTATGCGAAGAAGCAGGGTACGCTTGCAAAAAAGAGAGTCCATTGCCTTAATGCTCTCGGATTCGTTTGGGTCCGTGAGGTGTCCTGGGAGCAACGCATCCACGATCTGAAAGAGTTCAAGAAGGAACATGGTCACTGCAATGTGCCGAGTCGGTATTCGCTAAATCCCATTCTGGGTCGATGGATAAGCACCGTCCGCTATGCGAAGAAGCAGGGTACGCTTGCAAAAAAGAGAGTCCATTGCCTTAATGCTCTCGGATTCGTTTGGGTCCGTGAGGTGTCCTGGGAGCAACACATCCACGATTTGAAAGCGTTCAAGAAGAAACATGGTCACTGCAATGTTCCGAATCTGTATTCGCTAAATCCTGCTCTGGGGCGGTGGGTAAACACCGTCCGCTATGCGAAGAAGCAGGGTACGCTTGCAAAAAAGAGAGTCCATTGCCTTAATGCTCTCGGATTCGTTTGGGTCCGTGAGGTGTCCTGGGAGCAACGCATCCACGATCTGAAAGAGTTCAAGAAGGAACATGGTCACTGCAATGTTTCGGCCAGATACCAATTAAACCCTGCACTGGCTCATTGGGTGTCCAGTATTCGGCAACGGAAGAAGCACGGCACACTTGCAGAGGACGGAATCCTCATGCTCGATGCCCTCGGATTCGTTTGGGAGCGGCAGACGACTTGGGAGGAACACTTCAACAGTTTGAAAGCGTTCAAGAAGAAACACGGTCACTGCAAGGTGCCATTTCGGTATCCGCTAAATCCCGTTCTGGGGCAGTGGGTAAACAGCGTCCGACAATTGAAGAAGCAGGGAATACTTACTAAGGACAGAATCCTCCTCCTTGATGCTCTTGGCTTTTTATGGATGACGAAAATGCGGGGCATCCTGGTTCCTTGGAAACAACGCATCAACGAACTGAAAGCGTTCAAGAAGAAACATGGCCACTGCAATGTTTCGGGCAAATATCAGCCAAACCCTGCACTGGCCCATTGGGTGGCCAACCTACGGCAACGGAAGAAACTTGGCGAACTTACGGAGGACAAAATCATCAGTCTCGATGCTCTCGGCTTTTATTGGGATAGGCTGGGGAAGCAGGTATAATCTGGATTATGCAGGGAAGTGGAAGCCAAGCAACGAAGCAGGCATGGCCTAATTCCGTGGCTGATAAGAGAACGGCAGAACATGTGTCAGAATGAAACAGAAAACGAAGCAGCTCAATTCGCGCAGTCACCAGTCTTCACGGAAGCAACATATCCATGATCTGATAGCGTTCAAGAAGAAGTACGGCCATTGCAATGTGCCGAGTCGGTATTCGCTAAATTCCGCTTTGGGTTCGTGGGTGGCCAGAGTCCGTAGAGCGAAAAAGCATGGCACGCTTGTAGAGGATATTGTCTGCCACCTTGATGCTCTCGAATTCTCTTGGGAGCGGCGGACGACATGGGAACAACACATCAGCGATCTAAAAGCGTTTAAGAAGAAACATGGCCACTGTAATGTTTCGCACAAGTACCAACCAGACCTTGCACTGGGGCAGTGGGTGGCAGACACCAGAAAACGGAAGAAACACGGAAAACTCGATGCGGAGATGATCCAATGCCTTGATGCTCTTGGCTTTTGTTGGGAGCGGCAGACGACCTGGGAAGAATATATTCACGACCTGAAAGCCTTCAAGAAAGAACACGGCCATTGTGAGGTTCCGAACAGATACCAGCCAAACCTCGCACTGGGACTGTGGGTGTCCAATCTGCGGCAACGGAAGAAGCTTGGCACTCTTGCGAAGGACAAAATCCTTAACCTTGATGGTCTCGGATTTGTTTGGGAGTTGAAGAGGGGGCGGCCCCGACTCCTAGAAAACGCGGCTACGACTTGTGTGCCAAGTAAAACGCGGCGATCACGCTGACGGAGCGACTAAGCATTGGGAATCCTGCGTCATAGCGTTTGGAGTACGGAGACTCCGCCGGAAAGCCTGACCACTCATAAGAGACATTCATCGATTACAGCTTTTCCACTCTCTCTTTTTGATCACCTCGACCACCTGCTGTGGGTTGATGTGGACGAGATTCTGCCACAGCTCACACGATTCTTTAACCGTCAACCCCGGTGAAGCACCTTTTGCCGATCAGATCGCAAGCGGGCCATCCGTACTTTCTGCGATTCGGGAGGGGCAGGAGGGACCAGTTCGCGGAACAACTCCATGACGCGGGCCTCATAGGGCGCACCGCGCGCCGTCCTTCCCTCACCTTTTAAGAGCTTGCACCGCACCCGATGGACAATGTACTGGTCGCCTCGGTAGTAGCAGCCGAAGCCGGCACGCTCCCAATGGGCTGGCTCCACCACGCGGAAGGGCGTCTCCGAGTAGACGAGCGAGACGCACCACCCGCTTTCGTCGTGCCACGGATACTTTCCCCACCAGTAATCCGCGTGGTTGCTGTACCACCTGGAAAGCAGGACGGTTTTCCAGGCAGTTTCCAGGTTGATGAGAATGTGGCCGCCCTGGATCTGGTGCGGGATCGTGCCGCGCGGCTGGCCGGTGAGACTCCAATCCTGGATCATGTTCCGGTCAAAATCCGACCAGTAGGCAAACGGCGTACTATCGAGGATCTCAAATAACGGCCCCGGATCGCGGACCAGATAGGCGTCGGTGTCGAGCCAGAGTGCCTTCCTAAAGCCGCAGTGGGCCAGGGCGTAATCCTTGGCCGCGAAGCGGTGTCGATAGCGGGCGGGGTGCCGGGCGGCGAACTCGTCGACATCGATGATCTGCACGCCGGGTACGCCGTCGAGTTCGTTCCCCCAGACGTCGGCCCAGATCTGGATCGGCGTCGTGATGCCAATTTCACGCATCAACTTCACGGCCACCACGGTCATCGGCCAATCGCGCAATCCACGGCCGACATAACTGTAGACGATGCCGTCGCTCTGGAGCGTGGCCGGCGGCGACATCAGGCGGGCCGCCAGTTCGTGCAGGGCATCAACGTGGCTGATTCCCCTGCTGATCGGATCGTCGATCGTGCATACCGGGCAAGGCTTATCATAGGGATCGAATACCGGCCGATCCCACTTTCCTAGCGGGCATGCTCCCTGCTTGATTTGCTTGTTTCGCGATATCGACCGCTCGATATTGCAACTCACGGTACGCCAGCACCCCCCCGGCCGATCATTGCATTGATAGCAGATGTCGCTGCGGTTCATGCGTCGTTACCCATCCAATCTAGGCCGCGATGTGTAGGGTCTGCCAGGGTAGTTGTCGGTCGGTTTTGGAACGCGGGTAAGCGTGATCGTGGTGCCGTTCCAGTCTGCTGCTCCGTCGAATCCGTAGTTCCCCGCCTTGAGCGCACCGTAGTAAGTTCGACTCACCCCGACGAACGGCAAAGGCAAAGTCAGGTTGTCGAGCCGCATGACATCGGGCCACATATCGGCATCTATTTCGATACCCCATGCGACGTAGACATCCTCGCTACTGTAACTCTCGGGATACCAGTCGCCGTCATCGATCCTCGCATCATTGATGCCGTTGACGGTATCCCTGTCGGAAAATCTCGGGATGTGAAGTCCTACCGCGATTTGCAGCTTTTTCGTGGTGACCTGCGCCTGTCCGTAGGTGTCCCACTTCATGCTCCGGACGCCCACACTGTACCGTGGCCACCCGGCTCGATCAACCGTGCATATCGCGTCGGTGAAGATCCCTGCCCCCGTTCCGGGACCATTGCTGCCGGTCTGCATGTAATGGGTAAACGGTTCAAGTCCCGTCGTATCGGTAAGTTTCAGCCAAGTGATTCGTCCATTAAGCTCAGGGAAAGACGGTATTGGGGTATCAATGCTAATGACTTCTGCCGTCCCGCCCCCGCCGAACGTCAGAATATCGCCAACCCGGTGGCCTACCCCGCACGACATAGTATCGATAACGACATAAGTAACGTCGGTCGTTGGCTGGGGAGTAAGTGCATAGCTGGGGTGCATGTAGACTTGGCATCCCGTTCCGGGGCTTTGCCCGCCGTTTGGTGGATCGATGCTATCTCGCCAAGCCCACGACTGACCATAGGTATGCTCGAACGTGAGACGATAGTAAACCTGCTCTGATAAGGAGGTGATTGCCCCTTTTTCGTCAACCGTTGCAACATCGAACCCTCCGAACTTCTGCCCATCGTAGATATAGATGTGATCCCCTACCTCGAAATCTTTCCCGCCGTCTACAATATCGTAGTGGTCGAAACCGATAGCGGTTGCCAGGACTTTGCCACCTACTCCCGATCCGCTCACTCCGGTCTGATCGTAAGTGTGCCCGTCTCTCCACCCACCCTCTGTAGGGCTTACCCAAGTGTCGGTGAGTTCGTTCAGTGCGAGAACCGATTGCACAAGAACCCCAGCAGTCTCGTAGATTGTCTGAGTTCCTACGGGCGTTACCTGAGCGGTGCCTGCCGAACAGGTTATGATTTCGCCGTGAACAAACCCCCTTCCGCAAACGATAGCGGTAGCCGTTTTGTAGTTATGGTATTGGTTCCAGAGTTTCACGGCCGAGAACTTCGTCGTGCAATAGGCAAGCACCTTCATTCCCGTACCAGAGCCACTGCTGTCAGTTTGCGTGTATTCGTGCTGAAGCTGGAATCCCGTATTGGTCAAGATGGTGAATGGGTCTCCTCCTCGATATAGGGCAGTCCCGGCACTGAAGGTAATCACGTCGCCCGTGACATTGCCAGTCCCAGGGTCGGTGACCTGGAGCGACACAACGTCCCCATAGCTGGTTGCCGTCACGTAATCGGGATTCCGCTCGCCCGTAATAGCCTCCAGGACCGCCGGCCGATTGGGTTGCGGCTTATAAGGCGTGTAATTGGCGTAGATCGCTCGGATGCTTGTGCCATATTGGGCGTCTGTAACGGGGAGGTAGTTCACATAAAACTGGTCCACTGAAACCTGCGTCCAATAAGCCGGGATTTCCGGAGAAGCTGCGATTGGCGGTACGTGGTACGGGTCTGCTGCCACCGCGGGCGTTCCCTTATTCAAGACTGGCCACGCATCTACCTCGCTATCGAATTCGATTTCATGCACGATTGCCGAACAGAGCGAGGCAATCGAAGCATAGAAAGATGGCACGCTGTTGAGCGTGACCTTCCAGAAGGCGGGAGCCAAAACGCCCCCCTTGTAGCCGTTGTTGCTGCGGCACTGGTTTGTGCCGACCGCGGGCTTCTTGACGCCCTGCATTGCTCGGTACTGAGGCATCACGAGCCGTGGCAGTATTGCCTTATATGGTCCATATTCAGTTAGATCATTATGAACTACGGCTGGAATTTTCATGTCACGAATAGTACGGAATTGTGTATGGTAATCGTATAGCGGTTCATACGGGAGTTGGGATCGCTTATGGTTGCATTGATGGTGAAGTAGCCTTTGGTGTGCCCATCCGCAAAGCAAACACCCGCAAAGCCCAACCCGTCCGAATTGAGTACGCCGCTAATCGTTCCCGTGAGGGTGGGCTTGATTGCGTCCTTGGCCATGCTCTGTGCATCGGCCGTGACGGTTAGGGGTGCCTTGGCAATCGTCAGGAGTCCGTGATGTAGGGTGGGCGAGTAGTTTTTGAGCTTATCGCCGGTGTCATGTAGCCCCACCGTAATCACATAGCCGGAAGGCGGCGAGGCGTTGGGTGACGCGCTGGTCGCACTGCAAGTCGTCGTGCCGGTGATTAGCTCATGGTCATTGAGCTTGAGTCCCGTGATTCGCACGACAAATTCCGGCATGGTATCGCCATAAACCATCTCTGCATCGTCAACACTGACCGAAAGTGTTGCCTTCGTAATGGTGAGGTGGGCCGCTACAAAGGTTCCAAAAGAATAGTTTGCGGCCGCCAAGCTACCTACCGAAGGAGTGACGGTGTATATGCCAACGTCGCTTGTTTTTGTGGCACTGGTGGTAAATACGGGTTGTCCCGTCAAAACCCCACCACCTCTGGTCTGCCCGTAAACAAACCCCGTGTAGCCTGGAACAAAGGCGGGATTGTCCTCGCCATATTCGCGTGAGTAAACGCCGCCCGGATCGCCGCCGGGGAATGCTTGTGGCGTGCTACCTATGACAGTCAGCGGCTTTTTGCCGACCGTGACGGTTGCCGTGTTGTCCGATGCCGCGAAATAGCCGTCGTTTCCGTAATCTAACTCAGCCACGTTGAATTCCATGCCCGGTGGGCCGCCGAGATATTTCGCCTTGATGGTGTGTGTGCCGGCCGATAGCCTTTGCCAATCCGAGTAGTTGGTGAGCACGGCCATTGCTCCGGCGTGCGTTGACGACCAAGAACTAAGACGGGTGTACCCCACCTGGATATTGTCAACATAAAAGACGATGAATCCCGAAGGTTCTTTTGCCCACGTAGAGAATTGTTCATAGAGAACCGAACTGCTGAGGTGGGCCGTGATCGTAATCGGCGTGCCGTAAACCGGAGTTGCGTTGTCCAGAATAATAGCCACTGTAGTTTCGGCCAGGGCCACGGTAAACTGATCGCCCGTTTCCAGGCTGTGGTTGTACGATTCATAAGTGCTTTGATTGTAGGAAGCATCGCCGCCATATTCGGCCAGGATCGTCCAGGTCCCTGGTGGCAAGTGGGTGGTGATCGTGGCCGTTGCGTTGTTGCCCGTTCCTGCGGCGAGATAAGGCGAACCGGAGTCGGCATGCAGTTGAATCTGCTTCGTGCCATAGTAGGCGCGAAACGCAACCGAACCGGTCGGGGTGCCGTAGGTCGTTCCCGAGGATGCGGCCGGGGGCGAAACGGTGACGGTAATCGTCGTCACGTCACCGAAGGCAGCTCCAGCATCGACCGTACACGTGGTCGTCGTGGCGTCTCGCTGGATGTCGCTCCCCGCGTCGGAGCCGAGGATGTAGTCGGTCCAGTCGGTTTCGTACCCGATTAAATACTCCTTGGGCAACTTGACTGTGCGGGTCTTCTTTCGCCAAGCACCTGTGATCGAGTTGTAGTCAACATCCGTGACAAATGTATGTGTTTCCTGTGGGGGGGTGCTTTCGCTCCCTTCGCTGCCGCTCCCTTCGCTGCCTTCGCTTCCGGACCCTTGATCGCAACAAAGGCCGACACTTTGTATTTCCCAGTTGCCGGAATCACTGAACTTCCTCGCATAGAAGCATGTTCCGGCCGGTAGATAGAGTTCTCCGTTATCGTCCAGGATCGAAAGCAGCTCTGCCTCGACTCGGTTGATCGGATCGTGAACGATGAATTCTTCGCCGGTCATTTGGTGAACGGTGAAGTCTTCGCCCGACGATTGACTGCGGTCTATTGCCACGAATATCCTGTTCGCCTTGGCATGATCGCAGCCGTACAAGTCTTCTGTCAGGCGACCTCGGATCTCTTCGGGAGGAGGAAGCGGCACATCGATCGAGATTCCGTTCGGCAACTCGCTGACCACGCACCCCGAGCCGACGAGATTACTGAGCTTGCGCAGGTTTCCTAATGCCGGAGCAAGCGACTCGGCCGTGATCTCGGAATCTCGTTCGATTCTAGGAATATGTCTCATTTGGAATCCAACAAGAACAGCAAGTCAAACGGATGCTTACCCGCCGGAACGACGAGATTCAGTTCCGTATCTTCGGCACTGAGATATTTCCTGCGGGTTTGAGCAATAAAAAGACCAACAATTCCACTCTGTTTCTCAAAGACCATATCGTACCAGCCTGGATACAGAGTGTTCAGCCAACCACTCGTACCAATATACCAATCACAGTTCCATGGAATATACTCGGGTCCCTGCCAAAAGAACGTGCCATATTTCGACCACTTATCCCACGTTGTCCGCCATGAAAACTTGTAAAGGATATCCCACCAAATTATGTCGGCCGTTGCAGGAATGTCATCCACGAATACTTGCGCACCCGCGGCATCAAGATGGGTTGGCATCGTTCGCTTAATCACTTCGGCAGAATCAAAACGGAGCGTGCCCTTCGGAAAAGTATTGTTGGGCAAACCAGCCAGCTTCATATTCGCAGGAGTCCATGCGTTCTCGTTGATTCGGTTCTGCAATTTGCGAATCGTATCCCAGGGGACCGTAGGGCACATGACTCGGCGAATTGTGATCTCCTGCCATGTCTCGGTGACAAGGAGAGAAGTATCGCCTGAATCTGGAGCTTCCACGGGAGATCCAAGCGAACCAAGAAGGCAGAAAGAGTTCTTCCTTCCCGGCATTCCGTTTGCTGGAAAAGTCCTGGAAGCAGGAAAAAACTGGGGATCGATGTAGTCGAATGCGTATGAGGGATGCTCCCAGTCTTTTGCAGGCTTGTCTTCTTCGTTGTAGATTGTAGGCAGTGGCCGGTAGATCGCTTCGATGTGGCTCCCGCACATGGCTTTCTTATTTTCTTTAGGGTCGAAAATCGTGGGGCCATCAAAGATGATTTTCTTCTTCAGCGCAGCGATGACGTTATCGAAAGTTGTCGGAACATCAAAACTGCCACCGAGCATCGACGGGGAACTCGAAACACTGCGGCGATCTATCGGAGTAACGCTAGCAGATGCGCAGTAGCAAAACGGATATTCGTGGTCATGCGC
>Ga0194056_10000117_pt1 | contig 35842 bp, 42 predicted proteins | sample SepL4413m_MetaG_FD_155458 | JGI IMG/M metagenome (GOLD analysis project Ga0194056, IMG submission 155458) | Anoxic zone freshwater microbial communities from boreal shield lake in IISD Experimental Lakes Area, Ontario, Canada - Sep2016-L442-13m | ecosystem: Environmental > Aquatic > Freshwater... | reverse complement strand
CTACCTTATCACCTGGTACAAGACGGATGTAATGCTTGCGCATTTTACCCGAAATGTGGGCGATAATACTGTGGCCATTCTCCAATTCGACCTTAAATTGAGTATTAGGCAGTGATTCCACCACCTTACCTTGCAATTTAATTACTTCTTTTTGACTGACCATAAGTTACAATATATGATTATACACCACAGAGGTGGTATCTACAAGGGTAAAATACAATAGAAATAAACGCTTTTTGTTCGCGTTGTTTGATATTTATATTATATCGCGGGTGGGGATTTTGTGTCAAATAGAAAAGTGCCTTTTTAGGGGCACTTCTTGATGTTCTTGTAACAAATATTGGTCATTTTTTTATAGGTCGCTTTGACGCTCAGTTTTATGTGCCAAATAGCCTAAACCCCTGGTGATTAACCAAACTAACGTGACTGCAGCGGTTAAAAAACTGATAATTCCAACTAGCAAAGATATTGCCAACCATTTGTCATCGTTTAGAATGACATCCAGTTTGAACTGCGTGTCAAACAATAAAACTCCAGAACTAATGAAAAACCAACCCCATAACCTGCCTGTATTAATTTGATATGTCTTCATGCTCATCACCGCCTTTTATACTTTTTCAAGACTATACTTTGGTATCTAGGTCTTTTTGATTGCAACAAGTGCACTCCAATACGCACAAAGAATATACGACTGGATCTCCTTTGGTGGATATGGTATATCCTCAGAGGCTTCCAGCTCAACGCTAAAACCAAGTTGAAGATTTGTCAGCAAGACATCAATAGCATCATAAACCGAACCACCATTTGCGATCAACTCTTCTGTTATGTCTTTCTTTGCCTTTTGTATATGTTTGTCCAACACATCTGGTCTAATCCTGATAAGAGGGTTTGCGAACAAAGGACCTACCCAACTTTTTTTATCAGGACTTACTAAAAGTTCCATCATTTTACTAATTCCAACACTTAGAAGTCTAAAAGTTTTGTCGAATAAAACTTCTTTTTCTTTCTCGGTTCTGTCGTTCCATTGTTTTGCAATATCCATATCTAATTCCTCCTCTTTGATTATCCCTAGAGTTTTACTAAACGACATACGTTTTGTTGCGCTCCTGTGGGATTTTTCAGGAGTAGCCGTTAGATAACCTATTAGATTAACTAGCGCGCCACTCCCGAATAGAGGGGAATTATATTAAAACCCGCCTAAATTTCTGGTGGAAACTTTGGAGGGTGAATGACCGATTTGTTAAAATTCAAACCACATCTAGCCCATTACAGCCTGATGTTTGATAGATGTAAATATAATGTAAAAATGGTGCAAAGTCAAATCAAAAGAGCCTGCGATGTACAGGCTCACCTCTAAGGCCCATGCTATAATCTACTGGCTATTTATAGTCGTCGTAAGTGACCATCAGCGCACGAGAGTTGATTTGACGTAGGGCTTCTAGGGCGACAGAAACAACAATCAACAACCCTGTACCACCAATTGACAGCTTACTACCGGTAATGCCGGCGATATTGTACATCAGATACTCACCAATAAATGGCATGATAGCGATTGTACCCAGTGCTAGTGACCCGAATAGTGTTAGTCGGTTCATTGTGCGGGTTAGGTATTTTTCGGTCTGTATGCCTGGTCGTACGCCTTCGATGAAACCACCTTGTTTCTGCAAATTCTCGGATATCTCATTGGAATTGAATACAATACCAGTGTAGAAATATGTGAACAATATAACTAGCACAAAATACGCTACTGGGTAGATAAAGGCTTGAATCGTGGCCCCAGTAAATGACCCTGGGCTGGGCGATTGGAACCAAGTAATCAGATTGTTAGCCAAACCTAGATAATCGGCATTACCAGTAGCTTTGAGCAATTGACCGATGAACGCCGGTAGCGACAAGAATGCGACTGCAAAGATGATCGGGATAACGTTGGCAGCGATTAATTTGACTGGCAGGATACTTTTGATACCACCATAGCTACTGTTACCATGGACACGTTTAGCATAATTAATCGTAATAATACGCTGAGCCTCGTTAATCTTGACCAGAATGTATAACACGATAATAAACGATACTAATAGCGCTACGGCTATCGCTGCTGACATTGGATCAACTGGGATAGTAAACCAACCAAACACATTTAAACTGCCGTTAGCAGTATTGAACAATGACGAACCTAGGTTGCCAATCATCTGTGGTAATTGACTGACGATACCGGCAAAGATAATCAAACTTATACCGTTACCAATGCCCTGTTCGGTAATTAATTCACCCAGCCACATCAACAAGATTGAACCAGCACTCATGGCTGCAACAGCGACAATCCATACCAATATTGATGAATCAGCCAACAGGGTCGTATTACCGGCTAGGACAGTCTGACGCAGGATATAGATAAATGCGATTGATTGGACAATGGCCAGCGGGACAGATATCATACGAGTCCACTGATTGATTTTGCGTCGTCCCGATTCGCCGTCTTTGTGTAATTCTTCTAGTTTTGGGATAGCTTTGGTCAGCAATTGAGTGATGATTGAAGATGTAATGAACGGGCTCATACCAACTAATATGATTGAAAAACTGGTCAACGCACCACCAGACAACAGATTGAGGAATCCACCAAAATCAGATCCGCTAATAACGCCATTGATAACTTCTTTTAATTGAGTAGGCTCGGCTAGGGGCACTGGAATATGAGCCAGAAAACGACAAGTGATAATAATACCTAGTAATGCCAAGATACGCTTTAGCATATCGCGATTTTTTAGTGATTTAAAGATTGTTTTCCAGTTCATCGTCTACCCTCTTTTATTTGATGTTGGCGGTTATTGCTACCGTCCATGGCGCTGAGATTCAACGCCATGATTGATGCAACAAATTATTTGTCAGATTTTTTAGTTGCTTTTTCGCTCTTTTTCAATGGTACCGCAGTTTTGACAAAAGTACCACCCGCAGCCACGACAGCAGCTTTGACGCTGGCGCTAGCACCAGATACGTGCAAAGTTACAGGAACTGTCAATTCACCGCGAGCGATGACCTTAACAGCGTGATAAGGCGTATTAATGTAACCAGCCTCAAACAATGTAAAATGGTCAGCAGTTTTGCCTTTGAAAGCATTTAGATGATCCAAATATACGATTTGAGCAGGTGTACGTAGTGATTTGAAACCGCTACCTTTTGGAGTAGCTGTAACTAATGAACGTGAACCACCTTGGAAAGTTGCATTCAATTTTTTACCTGTACGAGCTTTTTGACCTTTTGTACCACGACCAGCGGTTTTACCCTGACCAGCAGCAATACCACGACCAACTCGTTTGATTTTTTTGTTAGCGATGACTGATAATTCGTTATACTTCATTACTTGTCCTCCTTAGCTTTAGCGACGGAGGGTTTTGTCTCTTTCGCTGATTTTTTAACAGCTGCTTTTTTAACTGTTTTAGCTTTTGGTTCTACTACTACTGGAGTTTCAACTACAGTTTCAGCAACTACTTCGGCCTTAACGGGTTTTTTCTTGACGTTTAGCCATTGATCTTTTGGAACGATACTGACTAGTGCTTTGATAGTTGCATACGCAATGTTAACTTTGTTGGTTGAACCCAATGATTTAGTTAACAAATCACGGATACCAGTCAAACCGATGATTGATCGGATAACACCGCCAGCGATAATACCAGTACCTGGAGCAGCTGGTTTCAATAGAACCTGTGCACCAGTGTAACGAACTTCGGCTTCGTGAGCGATTGTGCCGTTTGAAACAGCGATTGTGACCATTTGTTTTTTAGCAACGTTGGTTGCTTTGGCAACTGCAGCTTGGACGTCGGCGCCTTTTGCAACACCTACACCAATCTTGGTTTTACCATCGCCAACAGCGACTAGGGCTTTGAAACGGAAGCGTCGGCCGCCTTTGACAACGCGAGAAACGCGGTCAACATTCAATACTAATTCTTCAAATTGTTTTGGTTCGGCTGGCGCTTGGTCGCGTCGGCCAGAATTGTTACGTGGGTTGTTTTCAGCCATATTAGAACTCCAAACCTTCCTTGCGAGCAGCATCTGCTAGCGCTGCCAATCGGCCAGCGTACTGGCGACCGTTGCGATCAAATACAACTGCGTTAATTTTAGCTTTTTTAGCCTTTTTAGCGATTTCTGAGCCCACAATGGCACATTGTTCGGTAATTGTGCCAGTTTGCTTGGCACCAACCGTTGAGGCGGCTGCTAGCGTCTTGGCGATAGTATCATCGATCAATTGTGCGCTGACATGTTTGTTACTAATCGTAACACTCAGACGTGGACGATCAGCGGTGCCAGAAACTTTTGCGCGGACACGCATTTTGCGCAACCTAACATTTAATGCTTTTTTAACTAGGTTAGCCATATTATTTACCAGCCTTTCCAGCTTTGCGACGAACAACTTCATCGACATACTTGATACCTTTGCCCTTGTAGGGTTCAGGTTTTTTAATTGAACGAATTTCAGCGGCAGATTGACCAACAGCTTGTTTATCAATACCACTGACAGTAATTGTCATTTTTTCTACTGCTAGATTAATACCTTCTGGGGCGCTATATTTAACAGGGTGAGAAAATCCTAGTGACATTTCGATTTCACGACCACCACCGTTTAGGCGATAACCGACACCGTTTAGTTCTAGTTTTTTCTCAAAACCTTTAGTCACACCGACAACAGCGTTGTTTAACAATGCACGTTGTAGACCGTGTTGGGCTTTTGCTATAAATTCGTCATCATGACGCGAGACGACCGCTTGATTGTCTACCAATGCTACAGTCACGTCGCTCAGATGTGGGACAGTTAGTTGGCCTTTTGGACCAGTAACTGAGATAACATCTGATTCGACCGTGATTGTCACACCGGCAGGGATAGCGATGGGTAGTTTTCCGATTCGACTCATATTATTCTCCTAATATACCTTTAATATTAATTCACCGCCTAGGCGCTGTTTGATGGCGCTGTGGCCAGGCATAACGCCCTTACTGGTGCTGATTAAAACCATTCCACGGCCGTTTTTGACCTTTGGAATTTCGCCAGCGCCAACGTATACACGTCGACCTGGTTTTGACAGACGAGTAATCTCGTTAATCGTTGGGTTTTCACCTAGATTGTTGATCGTGATTACTAATGTGTCGCGAGGTTTTGTACTTTCAACCTTTACATCGGTCAAATAGTTAGCTTTTTTCAGCTCTTTGGCTACGGTTACCTTCAATTTGCTTGAAGGAACACGGATTTCGTTTTTACCAACCATAACAGCGTTACGAATACGAGTTAGTAGGTCGGCGATTGGATCAGTTGTTTGTAATGACATATATTTATTCCTTTCCTACCAACTACTCTTTGTTACGCCAGGGATTTCCCCTTTTGATGCTTTATCGCGGAAATTGATACGGCTTAGGCCAAAACGACGCATAAAGCCTCGTGGTCGGCCATGTAATGCGTCACGGTTCTTCCAACGAGTTGGGGAACTGTTACGTGGCAGTGCTGCCAAACCTTCCTGGTCACCTAATTCTTTCAATTCTGCACGTTTTGCAGCGTATTTAATAATCATTTTCTTACGTTTTTCGTCGCGGACGACAGCAGATGTTTTAGCCATTATTTTTTGCCTCCTTTTTCAAACGGTATGCCAAATTTTTCTAATAGGGCGCGGCTGTAAACAGCACTGCCACCAGAAATAACCATAGTTACCTGCAAACCATGAAGAACTTGAGTTTCTTCAAAAGTTAATTCAGGGAAAATTGATTGTTCAACGATACCTAAGTTGAAATTACCAGATTTGTCAAAAGCTTTGGCGCTAACACCGTGAAAGTCACGAACACGTGGTAGTGAAACGTTGACCAATCGGTCTAGGAATTCATACATACGGCCACCGCGTAATGTTACGCTGATACCGACACGGTTTAGTTTGGCACGGATTTTGAATGTTGCGATTGATTTTTTAGCCATACGGTCAACTGGGGCTTGGCCAGTAATTTTAACAATCGTATTACGAACTACTTCGTAGTGACGCTTGTCATCTTTGTTCTTACCAATTCCTACGCTGACTACAATCTTTTCAAGTTTTGGAACTTGATGGATATTAGCTAATTTTAATTCGGCTTGTAGTTCCTTGGTATAAGTAGACTTATACAAGGCTTTCAGGCGAGGAGTTGTGGTTGCAATTGTTGCTTTAACCATTACTTGATCTCCTTATTTTTAATTTGTCGGGCAACGCGAGCTTTTTTACCAGCTTCGTTCTTGGTTAGTCCAACTCGGCTAGTTTTAGTAGTTTTTTCGTCAACTACTAGTGCAACTTTGTGAATTGGAGTCGGAACGTGAATATCGCGCACCCCACCCTGTGGATTCTGACGGCTAGGTTTAACTTTACGGCTGATTGTACCAATACCTTCAACTAGGACTGCATTTTTCTTTGGTAATACGGCCATAACTTTACCGGTTGTGCCTTTGTTAGCACCGCTGATTAATTTAACTAAGTCGCCTTTGATTATGCGTTTGATAGTTGTCATATTATAGTACCTCCGGAGCTAAGCTGATAATTTTTGAATAGCCCATATCGCGAAGTTCGCGTGGTACTGGACCAAATACGCGAGTTCCCTTTGGATTTTTGTCATCACCGATAATAACAGCTGCATTATCGTCAAAAACGATAGTAGAGCCGTCTTTACGTTGGATTTGATCACGAGTTCGGACGATTACAGCTTTGATAACTGATTTACGTTTAACGACACCAACGTTTGTTGCCTGTTTAACGCTAGCGACGATAACGTCACCAACACGAGCATAACGTCGTTTTGTGCCACCTAGAACGCGGATACAAAGGATTTCCTTTGCACCAGAGTTATCACAAACTTTTAGACGAGTTTCTTGTTGTATCATACTTAGGCCTCCAAAACTTTCTCTTCAGAAGTTTTATTGTCAGCGGAAGTTTTAGCTTTTGAAAGTTTAGGAGGCTGAACCTCCACCTCTACTGCTTCGTCTTTTAATTCGATTGAACCACGAGATTTCTCGATGATCGTATCTAGTTTAAAAGCTTTTCGTTTAGAAATTGGACGAGTCTCAACGATTGAAACTTTGTCGCCTTTTTTTGCACTGTTGTCTTCGTCATGTGCGGCGTACTTGCGGCTAACAGTGTACTGTTTGCCATAAATAGGATGCGTTTCACGACTAGTAACAGTGACGGTAATTGTTTTGTTCGCTACATCCGATGTAACGATACCTATCAATGTCTTGGCCATATTATTTACCTTCCTTTTGCTCGGCGATTTGCGCTGCTCGGATAGCAGTGTGTAGCCTAGCGATTTTCTTACGGGTTGCTGTTATAACACGAGGATTGGTTAATTCACCCATCTTGTGTCCGCGTTTTGCTTCATTCATATCGGTTTGTGCAGCGATAATATCTGCACGCATTTGATCGATAGTTTTAATCTCAGTCGCTTGCTTGGTAGTTTTCTTAGCCATTATGCTTGCTCCTTTAATATAAACTTGGTTTTAACAGGCAGTTTGTGGGATGCTAGTCGCATTGCTTCGCGTGCAACTGATTCCTCAACGCCTTTCATTTCGAATAATACTGTGCCGGCTTTAACCTTGGCTACGAAAAATTCTGGATTTCCTTTACCGCTACCCATTTTTACGTCTTGGGGTTTACGAGTAACAGGAGTATGAGGGAAGATTCGGATCCAGATTTTACCACCACGAGATATATGACGAGTCATAGCTTGACGAGCGGCTTCTATCTGACGTCCAGTAATACATTCATTTTCTTGTGATTGCAGGCCGTAGTCACCAAAGGAAACATATTGACCACGCGTAGCGATGCCATTGTTCTTGCCTTTACGGACTTTTCGGTGTGCTGTTTTCTTAGGTAATAACATATATTAAATCCTTTCGCCCTTGTAGATCCAGACTTTTACGCCAATGATACCTGCAGGAGTTTTAGCACGCGCAACGTGGAAATCAATATCAGCACGCAATGTGTGCAATGGCACTGAACCTTCGATAACTTTTTCACTACGAGCCATTTCAGCATTGTTTAATCGGCCGGCAACTTGGATGCGAACACCTTTGGCACCTGCTGACATAACGTTTTGAGCAGTCATTTTGATAGCTCGGCGGAAATTAACACGACGTTCCAATTGGCGCGCAATGTTCTCGGCAACTAATTTAGCTGCTAGTTCTGGTCGTTTAACTTCTTCGATGTTCAATCGAACTGGTAGGCAAGCAATTTTCTCGATTAGACCTTTTAGTTCAGTTACACCTACGCCACCACGACCGATAACAACACCGGCTTTGGCAGTATGAATAGTAACTGTGATCAGGTTAGCTGATCGTTCGATTTCAATCAGATTGATAGTTGGTCGAGCTTCGAATCGTTTTTCGATCAATTCACGAATCTTTACATCTTCGATTAGCCATTTTGCAAAATCTTTTTTGCTAGCAAACCATCTAGATGTCCAGTTTTTGTGAACTTGAAGGCGGAAGCTAATTGGGTTTACTTTTTGGCCCATATTATTTTACCTCTTTCTTGCCAACAGTTTTCACTGTAGTCTTAGTAGTTTTCTCGGTTGAGGCAACTTTTTTAGCTTTTAGTTCGCCAGTTACTTCAACTAGGATATTAGATGTTTTCTTCTCGAATGGTAATGCACGGCCTTTGCTGGCAGGCACAAATCGTTTCAAACGAGTACCAGATGTTACTGATATTGTTGAAATGATCAAAGTTTTACCGTCTAGTTCATGATTATTGATAGCGTTTGCTTTGGCGCTGTTGATCGCTTTGATAACAGGCATTGCAGCGCGTTTTGGTACGTGGCTCAATATAACCAACGCATCAGCGACTGTTCGGCGTCGCACTAGGCTGGCAACCAATGCTACCTTGCGGTTAGATTGATCAACACCTTCGATGTATGAACGGACAACAATAGATTTACTCATTATTTTTTGTCCTTTCCACCGTGTTTGCGGAATTTACGAGTTGGGCTAAACTCACCAAGTTTATGACCAACCATATTTTCTGAAACTAATACTGGAACGTGAACTTTACCGTTGTGAACAGCGATAGTACGTCCGACCATTTCTGGGCTGATTGTACTGGCGCGTGCCCAGGTTTTGATAACTGTGCGGTCGTCTGATCCCAACGCAGCAACTTTTTTTGCTAGCTTGAAATCTACAAATGGACCTTTTTTAAGTGAGCGACTCATAGTTTATTTCTTCCTCTTCGCATCATGGCGAGACTTTATGATCAACTTACTGACGTCTTTACGACGGCGAGTACGATATCCAAGGGTCAATTGACCCCATGGTGTTACTGGTGGTTTGCCAGTACCGTGACGACCACCGTCACCACCACCGTGTGGGTGATCTACTGCGTTCATTACGACACCACGAACACCTGGTCGGATAGATTTGCGACGATTGCGACCAGCAGAACCGATTTTGACGTTCTGGTGCTGGATGTTACCAACCATACCGATAGCAGCTGTTGCTTCCATACGGAAACGACGAACTTCACCAGATGGTAAACGGACAGATGCATAATCACCTTCTTTGGCCATTAACTGGGCTTTTGCGCCAGCTGCACGAACCATTTGAGCGCCGCGACCGGCTGTGATTTCAATAGCGTAAATTTGTGAACCGACTGGGATTTGTGACAACGGCATGCGGTTACTAGATTCAATTGGAGCGTCAACACCGCTGGCAATTTGTTTGCCTTTGGTCATTGATGTGTCAGCCAAAACATAGTGATATTCACCGTTTTGGTCTTTGATACGAGCAATTCGGGCACTACGGTTCGGGTCATATTCAATTTCTTCGATGACAGCAGTAGTACCAGGTGCTAGTTTGTGGTTCAACAGACGGTAATGTCGTTTGACACCACCACCACGGTGACGAACTGTAATTCGACCGGTGTTGTTACGGCCAGCATTCTGCTTTTTGCTTTTGATCAAGCTTTTTAGCGGTTTTTTAGCTGTAATTTCACTGGTATCCTGAGTAGTCATACCACGACGAGCTGGAGTAGTTGGGTTGTATTGTTTAATAGCCATTACTTCTTCTCCTTTTTGGTAGCCTTGGTTTCAGGCTCAGCAGCAACTTCGTCAAATACTTTGATACTATCACCGGCTGCAAGTGTTACATAAGCTTTTTTCAAGTCACGTCGTGTAGTTACACCAGGATGAGCTCGTTTGCCTCTGGAAACGCGGATAGCTTTGCCAGATTGAACTAAAGTTTTGATGTTGATTGGTTTTACATTAAATTGTGATGCAACTGCAGCAAGGATTTGCTGTTTGTTGGCGCTAGTCGGAACGTCAAATACATAGATGTTATTTAGCGATTGTCCGTAAGCTTTTTCTGTTTTGCGGGGATAAATATTCATATTATTTTTCCTCTCCGCCTAGCCATTGTTTAATAACAGCGACTGATTTAGGGGTTATTACGATTTTGTCAGCGTTTAATATGTGGTAAACGCTCAGATAATTAGCACGAACTAGCAAGATGTTTTGGATGTTGTTAGTTGAACGCAAAACTTCTGGAGTTTTTTCGTCTACTACAATCAATACCTTGCGGTCTAATTTGTTATCAGATAGGAATTTGATAGCATCAGTTGTTTTGCCGGTTGGTTTGAAATCCAACACAACAATCTGTTTAGCAGCGTTAGCTAGCGATAATGCTTGGCGTAATGCTACACGTTTGCTGGTAGTTGTCAGTTTTTTAGTATAGTTTTCGTTACCACGTGGTCCGAATACGACACCACCACCGCGCCAAATTGGGTTACGAGATGATCCGAAACGTGCACGACCGGTACCTTTTTGCTTCCATGGTTTTTTACCACCACCACTGACTTCGCCACGTTGTTTAGTGGTTGCGCTAGCAGTTCGGGATTGAGCCAAGTAGCTATCATAAGCTAGTTTTAGTAGCTCGTGATTTTTGACATCTACGGCGAAAATTTCTTTTGGCAGCGCAGTAGTCTTTACAGCTGTTTTAGTAGTTTCAGTCATTACTTGTCCTCCCTAGCTTTAGCGGTGGAGGACGCTTTTCCTCCGATGATAATCAAGCCTTTTTTAGGGCCTGGAACGGCACCACGTAGGCCAATCAGGTTATCAACTGGGTCAATATAGGCAACAACTAGGTTTTTGACCGTTACTCGGTCTGAGCCCATGCGTCCTGCCATTCTCTTACCTTTGAAAACTTTTTGTGGATACATTGATCCGATTGAACCTGGTTTACGGACATCGCCGAAACCACCGTGCGTGTGACGGCTGGTATTAAAGTTATGTCGTTTTACAGTACCTGCAAAACCTTTACCTTTGCTGGTGCCAGTTGCGTCAACAACGTCTCCCAATTCAAAAGTTGTTACATCGATCGTGCTTCCTACCGAGAGGCCCTCTGGTAGTTGTTTAACACGAAATTCCCGAATGTGTTTCGGGGTACTTCCGGCTGGTTTTGTATGTCCAGCCACGGCCTTGCTCAGGTTCTTACCCATTCCATATGCCACTTGAACTGCGGTGTAGCCGTCTGAATCGACGGTCTTGACCTGAGTCACAGTCACAGGGCCGGCTTGAATCAATGTCACAGGAACTGCAACACCGTCTTTGCCGATGATTTGGGTCATACCAATTTTGGTACCGAGAAGTGCTTTCATAGCGCTTTTACTCCCACTTAAAATTCTTGGTAGAAGGTAGTATCCATATCTGTTGGACTGACCAATTTACCAAGAATCGTTTTATATTTCGTAATAAGTTACCGTACGATAGTAGCACACTATCTGTTAACAGTCAATCATTTGAGGTAGTTATTGTGCTATAATTATTCAAGTTATGATTATACGAATACTTAGTAATAGACGCAGCCTACGACGCAGTTTCGCCAAAAAGAAAAAACTATCAACCAAAATCATCATCATCACGCTACTATTAGCCTTTTTAGGGTCAGCCGGGTACGGCAGTTACGTGCTTGTCAGTGATTTCCAGGCGAAACAGGCCGAAATAGCCCGAATAGAGGCGGAAGCGGCCGCTGCAGCTGCCCGAGAGGCAAAACGCAAAGAACCTGTATATATCAATCTACCAGGTGCTCAACCAGTCCGTGCGTTGGTTGAAGATTACCGATTAGACGGCAGTATCTGGGCGCTAGCTAGCAAATCACACCCATTATCGCTAACCTACGCTCCGGCTGCGATAACTATACCTGATGTGGCTACAAAGACCGACAAAAGTATTGAGGAACGATCAGTCCGTTCGGATATCGCGATACCATTAAAAAACATGTTTGATGCTGCAATTGCCGCCGGATATGCACCGATGGTCGGCAGCGGCTACAGATCAGCCGATTTACAAGCTTATTATTTCAATAACCTGGCTAGTGTTGTAGGCGACGCAGCGGCCAACCAATCTATCGCCAAACCAGGCCAAAGTGAGCACCAATTGGGGTTAGCCGTAGATATCAGTACTGTTAGCCTGGATTGTTATCTAGATGACTGTTTCGCAGACACCGGTAACGGCCAATGGCTAGCCAATAACTCCTATAAATTTGGATTTATCGTTAGATATCCCAAAGATAAAACACTAATAACTCAATACCAATACGAACCATGGCATTTTAGATACGTTGGCGTTGAACTGGCAACAGCCCTACACGATAGTGGATTAACCCTAGATGAAGCTTGGACGTACATAGAGGCCGCCCGAACGACACTGATAGATAACGGCGCGATTATCGTACAGTAACACCTGTACCGATAGTATCAATCACATACTGCCTTTGTTCAGACACAGTTGTATTCAACTGCGAACGTGACAATGGGTCAGCAGCAGCACTGAGCAGGTATATCATGGCGTTTTTACGCGCCAACAGGTCTTCGCTGGCAGCCTGAGCGGCAGTCCATTCATAATGCATATAAGTTGGGTTAAAAGTTAGATTAGTGATGGCAACCTTGCCGCTATCAGATTTAGTAATATCAAATTCGGCTATACCACCAATTAACTCTTTGGTTAACAGCTGAGACGACAACATATTGCCTAGTGAGTACCAGACTACAGTTTGACCGCCATCAGGCCTATTTAATACTGTTTGTCGTTGCAGAACATGAGGACCGGTACCGATTACCACATCAACACCTAGGTCACTAAGTAATCTAGCCTGAGTAGATTGTTCATCACTAACGATATTTGAATCTTCCACGCCCCAATGCATTGAAACTATAACTACATCTGAATCACCGCGAGCCTGAGTCACTAGGCGCCTTAATAATGCCTCATCGTGGTAATTATTGACACTGTACCCGGGCGTACCGCCATTATTACTAAAATCGGCAAAAGCTACGAACCCGATACGAATACCGTTAACATCGGCAAAACTAACCTTTTCTTGATCGGCAGCACTCTTGTTAGCACCACTGATAGCCAATGGTTTTAGGGCAGCCCAATTATCAATTGTTGCATTCGTAGCCTCTACACCTTTGTCGCCCATATGATTATTGGCCAGATTGACGACGTTACAACCGGCACCAGACTGCAAATCGGCTGCAAATTTGGTCGGTGCGTTAAATGATGGATAGCCACTAATCCCGTAATTCTCCCCTGATACTAGGCCTTCTTGATTACAAAATACTAGGTCCGAATTCTGGTAACTAGGTCGGATATTAGCAAAGAATTTAGTAAAATCGTAACTACCACCAGTCTTGGCATTGGCGATTATCGTGTCGTGAGCCAGCATATCACCCATTGCAGCCATGTGAATCGTACCGGTTTTCTTAACCGGTGTCGGTGTTGTATCTGTTATGGTAGGTGTTTTACTAACAGGGCTACTGACATTAGTGACTAATAAATATAACCCGACAGCAGTCGCTATAACCGCCGCAAATACTATGACTATTAGCCTAACTATATGTTTCCTATGCCTAACTAGATTGCGATGTTTTTTTATCTTCATATTTACAGTATATCAAACAACCTGGCGCAACCTGCTTGTGTTTAGTTTTTGTTCGTGCAATAATGGCTGTATCAAGCTTTATTGAGGGGGGCCAAATGGCAACTGTAAAAAAGAAATCAGCTAAGAAAGCACCAAAGATGCAATCATTCAAAATTAGCAAGAGTCCAAAGTCGTTTATGTCACTAGAAATAACCCGACAAACAGTTTATTGGACAATCTTGGTAGGCCTAATCTTTGCGCTATCTCTATGGGTATTGAATATCCAAATCGATACTATGCGTGTCCTTGACAGTCTCAACAGCCTATAATTACGTTCGTTAACTAAAAAACCCCGATTTGGGGCTTTTTAGTTATTGAACTACCTACACCCACACATCTTTGAGCGGGCAGCCGTTGAGTGGCAGAACTATCCGCACACTTTTGAGCAAGCAACCGCAATCTGGTTGCAGACTGTGGCTGTTTGTCAAATGTGAGGGATAAAACCCACACATCTTTGAGCAGGCAACATTAATCTGATTACAGACTACTGTTGTCAGACAAAGATGAGGGGTAACCTACTTAAAAATAAGTAGGTTACATTCGAATTTCGGCGTCAACACCAGCTGGTAGGCTGAGGTTTTGCAGACTGTCGATTGTTTTTGGAGTAGCGTCGGTAATATCGATTAGGCGTTTATGTACGCGCATCTCGAACGCTTCACCACCTTGTTTATAAACATGTGGTGATTTGACGACAGTAAATGTGCTGCGACGTGTAGGTAGCGGCACTGGGCCGGCGATTGACGCGCCAGTTCGGATTGCTGTGTCGATAATTTGTTTTGCTGATTGATCAATAACCTTATGATCATAGGCTTTTAGGCGAATACGAATTCGTAGCGCCTGTTCTTGTTTTTCTGCCATATTGGCTCCTTCTTGCTTGCCCACCTAAATTTGATACAAATTTTGGCGGGTGAACTATATCGTAACCTTGATGATAGACCAGTTTTGTTCTGCTACTAACAAGTTGTCGATATGATTATTTAATACCTACGAATTTTAACATTTTAATAGCATAAAATCAACACGTAATCGAAAACCCCGCCATTACAGCGGGGTTTTTGTTAATTAGAATCTAATTATTTTACGATTTTGGTTACAACACCAGCACCAACAGTTTTGCCACCTTCGCGAATTGCGAAGTTTAGGCCTTGTTCCATAGCGATTGGAGCAAGTAATTTAACTTTGAATGTCAATGTGTCACCAGGGATAACCAATTCTTTGTCAGCTGGTAATTCAACTTCACCAGTAACGTCCGTTGTTCGGAAGTAGAATTGTGGTTTATAACCCTTGCTAAATGGAGTGTGACGTCCACCTTCTTCTTTTTTCAAGATATAAACTTCAGCGTCAAACTCTGTATGTGGAGTTAGGCTGCCTGGTTTTACTACAACTTGACCGCGTTCGATTTGTTCGCGTTCAATACCACGTAGCAAGATACCAGCGTTATCGCCTGCTTGACCTTGGTTTAGGTTCTTTTTGAAGGCTTCAATACCAGTAACAACTGATGTTTGAGTAGCACGGATACCGACAATTTCAACTGGATCGTTGATTTTGACAATACCTTGTTCAATACGACCGGTAGCAACTGTTCCACGACCTTTGATTGAGAAAACGTCCTCAATTGGCATTAGGAAAGGTTTGTCTAGGTCACGAACTGGTTCTGGGACGTAGCTATCTAGTGCATCAACCAATTCCATGATTGAATCTTCGGCTTCTTTGTCGCCTTCTAGTGCCTTTGTAGCAGAACCTTTGATGATTGGAGCATCTTCGTCAAAGCCGTTTTTAGCCAATAGTTCACGAATATCCATTTCAACTAATTCAACTAGTTCTGGGTCAGCCAAGTCCATTTTGTTTAGGTAGACCAAAATCTTTGGTACACCAACTTGTTTTGCCAACAATACGTGTTCACGAGTTTGTGGCAATGGACCGTCGTTTGCAGCAACCACTAGGATTGCACCGTCGATTTGTGCAGCACCTGTGATCATGTTTTTAACATAGTCAGCGTGTCCTGGCATGTCAACGTGTGCGTAGTGGCGTTTTTCTGATTCATATTCTTGGTGAGATGAAGCAATAGTAATACCACGAGCGCGCTCTTCTGGAGCGTTGTCAATCATCGCATAGTCAACTTTTTTGTTAACTGCGCTTGGTAGACGTTTTGCAAGTACAGATGTAATTGCTGAAGTTAATGTTGTTTTACCGTGGTCAACGTGGCCCATAGTACCGACGTTAACATGTGGTTTGGTTCGATCGAAATCTGCCATTTTGTTAGTTCTCCTTATTAATTAAATTTTTGCATAAAGGTATTATCACCTCGCAGCGTATGCTTGTCATTATACAGCGTGAACCATATAACGACAAGTGTTTTATCTATTATTTACTGGAACGTTTTGTAATGATCTCTTGAGCGACATTTGGTGGTACTTCCTCGTATTGCGCCAATTCCATCGTGCTGGCTGCACGACCTTGGCTCATAGAACGAATATCACCAGTGTAGCCGAACATATTAGCTAGTGGCACCGCAGCGATGACCAATTTGGCACCAGCACTGAGGTCTTCCATAGCTTCAATTCGTCCACGACGACCGTTAAGGTCTCCGATTACGTCACCCATGAATTCTTCAGGGGTTGTAACTTCAACGTGCATAACGGGCTCTAGAATGATTGGTTTAGCCTGTTTAATGCCTTCACGAGTTGCTAGTGCACCAGCCAATTTAAAGGCTAATTCGCTAGAGTCAACATCGTGGTAGCTACCGTCGTATAGTGTTGCTTTGACATCTACGACTGGGTAACCGGCAATAACGCCGCCTTCCAATGTCTCACGGATACCGGCTTCAACAGGTTTGCGGTATTCTTGAGGAACAACACCACCTTTGATAGCATCGATGAATTCAAAGCCTTTGCCTGGTTCGTTCGGTTCAAATTTGATCCAAACGTCACCATATTGTCCACGACCACCAGATTGTTTAGCGTGCTTACCTTGGACATCAGATGTGCCTTTGATAGATTCGCGGAAAGCAACTTGTGGCTCACCAATGTTCGCTTCAACCTTGAATTCGCGCTTCATACGGTCGATTAGAATATCTAGGTGTAACTCACCCATTCCTGACATGATCGTCTGACCAGTGTCGTCATCTGTATGTATACGGAAAGTTGGGTCTTCTTCTGCTAATCGTTGCAGGGCGATACCCATTTTCTCTTGGTCAGATTTAGTCTTTGGCTCAACTGCAATAGATACAGGTGGGTCTGGGAAAGTGATTGATTCTAGTGTGATTGGATGTGCGATATCAGATAGCGTATGACCTGTAAATGTGTCTTTTAGACCCACAACAGCGGCAATGTCGCCAGCTTCGATGAAATCGATATCTTCGCGTTTGTCAGCATGCATACGAACGATACGGCCGATACGTTCTTTGTCACCAGTTGTGGTGTTAATAACGTATGAACCGGCTTCCATTTTACCACTGTAAACACGGACGAAAATCAATCGGCCAACGAATGGGTCGGTTGCGATTTTGAATGCTAGACCTGCTAGAGGCTCTTTGACATCGGGTTTTCGTTCAATTTCGTCGCCAGTTTTAGGGTTTTTACCCCAAACACCGCCAACGTCAATTGGAGATGGTAGATAATCAACTGCTAGGTCTAGAACCTTTTCGACCATAACACCGCGGCCATCGCCACCTGTTACTAGATAGAAATCACCAGCCAATACGCGTTTGCGTAGTGCCGATTTTAGTTCTGGGATCGTAATTGATTCTTCACCTTGTTCCAAAAATCGTTCGAATAGTTCGTCATCGGCTTCGACAGCTGCTTCAACTAGTAAGCTGCGAGCATTTTTCGCCTTTTCCAACATATCAGCTGGAATATCACCAACGACTAGTTGATGATCTGTAAAATCGGTATATGTGTAAGATTTCATCTCAACTAGGTCAACAACACCGTTAATTTCCTTTTCAAAGCCGATTGGCAAGTGAATTGGTAATGCGTTTTTAGTCAAACGACGATGAATTGAATCTAGTGATTTGTAAAAATCGCCACCGATTTGGTTGATTTTGTTAATAAAACAGATACGAGGCACGCTATATTTGTTAGCTTGACGCCAAACAGTCTCAGATTGAGCCTCTACACCCATTTTACCGTCAAACACTGTTACAGCACCGTCTAGGACGCGTAGTGAGCGTTCTACTTCGGCTGTAAAGTCGATGTGACCAGGGGTATCGATGATATTAATCTTGCAATCTTTCCAAAAAGCGGTGACAGCGGCCGATGTAATCGTAATACCGCGTTCACGTTCTTGTTCCATCCAGTCAGTCGTGGTTGCACCTTCGTGAACCAAACCGATTTTGTGCGACAAACCTGTGCGATACAGAATCGCCTCTGTTGTGGTGGTTTTACCAGCGTCAATATGGGCAATAATACCGATATTACGCAGTTTTTCTAATGCAAAATGTTTTTCTGCCATAGTTTTTGAGTAGATTTTAGATTATAGATTATGGATTATAGTATAATTGCAAAAATTGCAGATTACATCTCTATAAACTCTATAAAATAATACCCTTATCCTTTCTAATTTAATTTTAGTATTTAGGCGCGAGCAAAGTGTGCAAAGGCACGGTTTGCTTCGGCCATACGATGTGTATCTTCTTTTTTCTTGAATGCGCCACCAGTTTCGTTGCAGGCGTCAATGATTTCCATCGCTAGGCGATTAGAATATGACAAACCTTTACGTAGACGCGCACATTTCACCATCCAGCTGAAGGCAAAGTGTAATTGGCGGTGTCCCTGGATTGGGAATGGAATTTGATAGTTAGCACCACCAACACGACGAGATTTAACCTCAAACGCTGGAGATACATTTTTCAAAGCTTTTTCAAATACTTCTAGTGGGTTTTCACTGTTCAATTTCTTTGCAGCGATTTCTAGCGCGTCATAAACAGCTCGTTCTGCTAGCAATTTCTTGCCATCCAGCATTGATTTGTTGATTAGACGTTGGACCATAACACTTTGGTATTTGCGATCAGGATTGATCTTGCGTTGTAGGGATACAGTAGTTTTGCGTGGCATTATTTACTCTCTTTCTTGGCACCGTATTTAGAACGGCCTTGTTGGCGTTTTGCAACACCTTGCAGGTCTAATGCGCCACGGACAATGTGATAACGAACACCTGGAAGATCTGGCACACGACCACCACGAACTAGCACGACGGCATGTTCCTGTAGGTTGTGACCTTCACCACCGATATAAGCCCAAACTTCTTGTTGGTTAGTTAGACGAACACGGGCAACTTTACGTAGCGCCGAGTTAGGCTTTTTAGGTGTTTTTGTAGTAACACGAATACATACACCGCGTTTTAGTGGTGCATTTTGCTCGTAATAACGAGTTTTTAGTGCGTTGTGAATCTTGCCCAGCGCAGGACATTTTGACTTTTTTAAGGCCGTCTTGCGGGGTTTGCGCACCAATTGGTTAATTGTTGGCATCTTTAATCTCCGATTTTTAGCTATTAGAATTTGGCTAGTAGCTATTGGCATCGGTATCAGACATGGCAATTTGCCATATTCCAATAGCCATCTTCCAATAGCCATATTTACGATTTGGACTCAGCATTTCCTCATCGTGTCATCCTGGTCGACGATAACAGATACGTACACATTCAATTTATCTGTTAACCCGACAAGTGTAAACTCATCGATGATTATAGCAAAAACCCCCATAAATAGCAACCGTCCAACAACCGTTACGGGTTTTTAATGAGATTTGGGAAAGAGCAGCCCAAGCAGCGGATTCATTCCGTGCGTGGCGCGATGAGAAAAACCTTTAGGTTTGTCTCATGGGGCTTCTGGGTCGGACCTTGCAAATGAAGGTTTTATGTTGTGATATATTGACTTTTTATGCTTTTTATGCTAATATGTTAATATCAATCACTTTAGGCTAACCCCTAATTTGGTAGGTGGATCATTCACAAGTCAGATTATTACAGTGCATGTTGAGATAGCAATTCCCTTCCGATATTGTCTCGGGCGGTTTTTATATAGACTTAAATCTTTTTAATGAAGTAAATATATTAGCGCCGCAAGGCAAAAAATTAGAGGAGGAATTACCATGAAAAGTAAAACAAGCCCAAAAGAAACGTCGTCGCACGAAGATGACGGAAGAAAGACGGACTGCGTAAGATACTTCCGGCAAACGAACAATGGCAACGAAATACTTTACCGTGCTAGATTAATTTCTAACGCGAAGTTTAGTAAAAAGTTACAATTAGGCTACAAGCTGACAGTTTCAGCTGAGGAATGTGAGAATATTGATGAAGAGTACTTTTGCTCACGACAAGATGTCGGACACCGCGCAGAAGCTATATTCGCCATCAGCCATAACGAACAAACACTCCTACATCTGGATATAGCATACCCATGCCGTGAACCACTAATGGATGATAACGGGGTGAGGATAAGCCTAATTAGCTTACAAAACGTGATGATGATGACGGTAATCGATGGGCGAGAAGTTTTTATTAGTTGCTACGACCTGGCAAAACCTTTTGAATTAGCTGGGAGTGATCGATTACATCTACAAGTTGTATCCCCCGACGACAACATCTGTATTGATGTCGAAGGATACGCGATTAAAAAATGCCCGGATTGGCTTGACAGAGATCTTACTATTAAAAGTTTCAAAGAGATTTTTGATCTTAAGATCGCGGAAAAAATTGCCCGGGCAGTCGCAAGACTAATGTTTGTGGTCAGTAGACCCTAAATACCTCAACATGCACGTTACCCTATCTTAGGATAGGGTGCTGTAATAATCTGATTTAACCTAAAACAAAAACCCTACCGAGATGGTAGAGTTTTTTGTTTGGGGTTTTCTAGAAAGATACCCTCATTTTGTATCCCCCGTCGCTAAAGCTATGGAGGATCTTCGCTAGCGGTTTTAAACCGCTAGCTCGACGTTATCGGCGATTTCTTGTTCGATTTCGCTGATGTCGTCGATATGGGCGTAATCTTTGGCGCCGGTTCCGACTGGAATCTTGCGGCCAATGATGACGTTTTCTTTCAAACCGTTCAATCGGTCAATTCGACCACTGATAGCTGCATTGATCAATACACGGGTTGTGTCTTGGAACGATGCGGCTGACAGGAAGCTGTCTGACCAGATAGAAACTTTGGTAATACCTAGCAATAATTGAGTGTAGCCAACCAATTCTTTGCCTTCGGCTGCCAATTTGGCGTTAGCCTCGACAACCAATGCTTTGGATACGATATCGCCAGTAACGAATATACCATCACCTGGGTCTTCGATCTGAACACGGCTGAACATTTGGCGTACGATGATCTCAAGGTGCTTGTCGGCGACATCTTGACCCTGTGCTGCGTAGATACGCAATACTTCGTTGATGATGTAGCGTTGAGTAGCCTCGGTACCCTTTAGGCGCATCAAATCGTGTAGATTTAGTGAACCGATAGTCAATCTGTCGCCTGCTGTGACTTTGTCACCGGCTTTGACGACTAATTGCATTGTTCCAGGGACTTCATAACGTACTGGGCTGCCAGCGTTTGCAGCAATAACCAGATGGCCTTTTACTACTTCGACAACGCCGTCAAATGGTGCGGTTAGTGGTTTAGATTCACTTTCGCCAGTTGCCAACACGTCACCAACTTTGACATTGCTGCCAGATTTGACAACAGCTGTGCGGCCTTCCATAGCGATTCGTTCAGTATGACCAGCTTCTGGAGTAACCTGAACAATGTATTTCTTGCCATCTTCCCAGACATCGACTGTACCTGTAACGGTTGTAACAACAGCCTGGCCTTTTGGAGTCCTAGCTTCGAATAATTCTTCAACACGAGGCAAACCTTGGGTAATGTCTCCACCGGCTTCACCACCTTTGTGGAAGGTTTTCAACGTTAGCTGAGTACCAGGTTCACCGACAGATTGAGCGGCGATAACACCGACTGGTTGAGCTTTCGCGACCAGGTTACCGGTTGCCATATCAATACCATAGCTTTTACGAGGAATACCTAGCAAGTTTTTGGTTGATAGGACAGATTGGATTTTGACAGATTCGATTTTCTCATCGGCTTCAATTGCTAGTGCAATGTCACGAGTGATTAATTCGTCTGCTTTGATGTAGCCTTTTACCTCTTCGGCTGTGTAACGTCCGATCAAACGGTTAGCAAATGCGATCATTGTTAGTTCTGATTCGCTACGCAAAATTGCGAAACCTTCATCATCACTTTCAGCATCTTCAACTGTGAACACGTCTTGAGACACGTCAACTAGACGTCGAGTTAGGTAACCAGCATCGGCAGTCTTTAGCGCGGTATCGATAACACCCTTACGAGCACCACGAGCAGCCACGAATTGCTCTAGTGAGCTCAAACCGTCTTTATAGTTTGAACGGATGGCCAACTCGATTTCACGGTTGTTTGAGTCCACCATGATACCGATCATTGCTGACGCCCATTTAATGTTAGAAATATCACCACGAGCACCAGAGTTAACCATGACAGAAACGCTGGTATCCATAGATTTCATCTTTTCACCTAGGAAATCACCGATCTTTTTGTCAACTGCACGCCAAGCGGCAATTGTTAGGTTATATCGTTCATCTTCGGTAATCAAACCTTGGTTGAATTGTTCAGAGATTAATGCGGTATTTGTATCGCCACCCTTCACAAATTCGTGAGTTTCGGCAAACTGAATATAATCATCTTTACCAGTTGATACAGCGGCAACAGTAGCAAATCGGAAAGCCAAACCTTTCATGCGGTCAGCTGTCGAAGCAGTTGCTTCGGCGCCGTATTCATTAAAGATTTTTGCTAGTACCTTTTTCAACTGTTTCTTGGTCTGGATTGAATTATCGAATGGATAATCTTCTGGTAGAAGCTCGTTAAAGAATACACGACCTAGGGTTGTAATTCGGCTTTCACCTCGATAATGAACACGGATTGGACTTTGCAGTTGCAAGTGGCCATCATCGTATGCCATTTCAGCTTCGTAAACAGAACTGTAGGCTTTAACTTCTGCAGTTTTTGCACCTGGTTTTTCGTATGTTAGGTAGTAATTACCTAGAACGACGTCTTGGCTGATACTGAGAACAGGCGCACCGTCGGCAGGTTTTAGCAAGTTATTAGTTGCGCTCATTAATTCACGAGCTTCACGCTGTGCATCACTAGACAACGGCAAGTGAACGGCCATCTGGTCACCATCATAGTCGGCGTTAAATCCGTTAGCAACCAATGGGTGCAATTGAATAGCCTTACCTTCAACCAATACTGGTTGGAATGATTGAATAGACAAACGGTGTAGTGATGGTGCGCGGTTTAGCAATACGTATTTACCTTCGATAACTGCGTCCAGTGCGTCCCATACCAATGCATCACCAGATTCGATCAATCGAGTTGCGCTACGTATATTGTAGGCATGTTCACCACGGATTAACCAGCTGATAATAAATGGTTTGAATAACTCTAGAGCCATTTGTTTTGGTAGACCACATTCGTTAATCTTTAGTTTTGGTCCAATGACGATTACTGAACGACCAGAATAGTCAACGCGTTTACCTAATAGGTTTTGACGGAAACGACCCTGTTTACCTTTTAGCATGTCACTGATTGATTTCAATCGGCGGCGACCACCAGTTGCATTAACTGCGCGGTTACCTTTGGCAGCACTGTTATCAATCAACGCGTCAACGGCTTCTTGTAACATACGCATTTCGTTGCGGCGAATAACTTCGGGCGCGTTCAATGCGATCAGTTTTTTCAATCGGTTGTTGCGGTTAATAACACGGCGGTATAAGTCGTTTAGATCAGATGTTGCGAATCGGCCACCAGTCAATACGACCATTGGGCGTAGATCTGGAGGGATAACAGGCAATACTGTGAATGTTAGGCTGTTTGGTTTGATACCAGCAGCTTGCATACCTTCTAACATCTTTAGGCGTTTTAGCAATTTCTTTTCGCGTTGACCTTTGGCACCAGCGACTTCTTCGGACAATTTAGCAATTAATTCAGACAGATTAATCTCGTCTAGCAATGCTTTTAGGGCTGTTCCACCCATGCTGACTTCGACTAGTTCTTCATATTCTTCTGGTAGGTTGCGGTAATCGACTTCGCTAATCAAAGCACTTTTGACTAGGCTGTCTAGTTGAGCTTTTTTGACCAAGTAGCGTTCGTTTAGTTCTTCAATCTCTGCAGATTGAGCTGTAGCTAGGGCTTTAACGTCAGCACCTTCGGCTTCTGCTTCCTGCTCATAGCGCATTTTGATAGCCATTCGTCCTGCTTCTGTTTCAGCTTCTAGATCAGCGATGTATTGATCGCGTTTTGTTTCATCAACTTTTAATACTACGTAGGTAGCAAAATAAGCAATTCGTTCTAGGTTACGGACAGTAATACCTAGTAATAGGCTCATTGCGCTAGGGGTACCACGTAGGAACCAGATATGAGCTACAGGTGCAGCCAATGTGATATGGGCCATACGTTCGCGTCGAACGATAGATTTGGTAACCATATCGCCATTTTTATCAACTGAAGCCTCACGTGACCGGACACCTTTTAGTTTGTTGTCATGTGGGTTGATGTCTTTTACTGGCCCAAAGATGCGTTCGCAGAACAAACCATCTCGTTCAGGTTTCTGAGTACGGTAATTAATAGTTTCTGGCTTTGTGATTTCGCCGTTGCTCCACCTTAGAATATCTTCGGGGCTAGCGACTGTTAGGCGAATAGCATTAAAGTCAGCGATTCCGGTTGTTGCAGTTATTCTTGGCATATTACGCCTCCTCCTCTACGTCGTCTATTGTTTTAATATCAAACCCATCCATATCTTCATCATCAATAGCGATATCTGGGATTTCGACTATCTCATCTTCGGGCATTGCAACTACTTCACTGCGACCACTAGTAACTTGACCAGCATCGATGATTGCTTCTGCTTCTTCGTCTAGTAGATCAACTTTTAGACCTAGACCTTGAAGTTCTTTGACTAACACGTTGAATGATTCAGGTAGTTTTGGACCGACGATTGCTTCATCTTTGATGATTGATTCGTAAGCTTTTGCACGTCCGTAAACATCGTCAGATTTGATTGTAATCATTTCTTGCAATGTTGCGGCTGCACCGTAGGCTTCTAGGGCCCAGACTTCCATTTCTCCGAAGCGCTGACCACCGTTTTGGGCTTTACCACCTAGTGGCTGTTGAGTAACCATAGTGTATGGACCAGTTGAACGGGCGTGGATCTTGTCACTAACCATGTGATGCAATTTGATCATGTGCATGACACCAACAGTTGTGCGTTCTTCGAATGCACGACCATCACGGCCATCATACAATTGGAATTTACCATCGCGGGCAAAACCAGCTTTTTCTAGTTGTTCGCTAATTATGCTGTCTGGAACACCGTTAAATGGTGGCGTTGCGACCTTGTAACCAAGTGCGCTGGCAGCCATACCTAGGTGAGTTTCAAACAACTGACCAATGTTCATACGAGATGGCACGCCTAGTGGGTTCAAGACCACGTCGACTGGAGTACCGTCTTCCATGAATGGCATATCTTCGATAGGTAGGATCTTTGCGATAACGCCTTTGTTACCGTGACGACCGGCGATTTTGTCACCGACGCTAATTTTGCGGAATTGAGCTACAAAGATTTGAACTTGCATTAACACACCGGCTTTTAATTCGTGACCGTTTTCACGGCTGAATATCTTGACGCCGATAACTTTACCACCACCAGTGTTATTAGCACGCAATGATGTATCGCGAACGTCTTTGGCTTTTTCACCAAAGATTGCACGTAGCAGACGTTCTTCGCTGGAAAGTTCTTGTTCGCCTTTTGGAGTAATCTTGCCGACTAATACGTCGCCAGATTTGATTTCGGAACCGATTTGAACGATACCAGATTCGTCTAGGTGTCGCAGTGATTCTTCACTGACATTTGGGATATCTCGGGTAACGATTTCATCACCTAGTTTTGTTTCGCGGACTTCAACTGTGAAATCTTTGATATTAATACTGGTCAATGTGTCATCGCGGACTAATCGATTCGATAGGACGATAGCGTCTTCCATGTTGTAACCGCCCCATGGCATAAAGGCTACCATTAGGTCTGTACCTAGTGCCAATTCGCCATCAGCGATAGATGCACCTTCGATTAGAATATCGCCCTTTTTGACCATTTGACCACGCGTAACACGGATTTTCTGGTTGATTGAACGATCATCGTTACTTTTTTCAAAGTGAACTGGTTTGTAAGATTTGACGCCGTCAGCATATTTGACCAAGATTTCATCGCCATCAGCACGAGTGACTTCACCATCACCTAATGCAACGACTAGTTGGCTAGTGTTTTTAGCCAATTCAGCTTCGATACCGGTACCAACAACAGGAGATGATGGTTTTAGTAGTGGCACGGCTTGTTTCTGCATGGCAGAACCAGTTAGTGAGCGGTCAACACGGTTTTTCTCGATGAATGGAATTAGTGCGGCTGATGAACCCAAAATTTGTTTGTGGGCTGCATCGATGTAGGTAACTTCTGATGAGTCAACTTGTTCTGGTAGGATACCGTTACGAGCACTGATACGTTCATCAACGAATGAACCATCGTCGTTTAGTTTGGCGCTAGCGTCGGCAATAACTTCTACGATTTCTTGGGCAGCGTCTAGGTAGACGACTTTGTTGGTGACTTTACCTTTTTCAACTTTTAGATATGGAGTTTCGATAAATCCGTATTCGTTAACACGAGCATATGATGCCAAGTTCAACACCAAACCAACGTTTGCACCTTCTGGAGTCTCAACGACACATAGGCGGCCGTAGTGAGTAGGGTGAGCGTCACGAACATCAAATCCGGCACGTTCGCGTGATAGACCACCTGGTCCCATCGAGCTTAGGCGTCGTTTGTGTGACAATTCTGATAGTGGGTTGGTTTCGTCCATTAACTGTGACAATTGTGAGCTGGCAAAGAATTCACGAACAGCTGCAACAACTGGACGAGCGTTGATTAACTGAGATGGAGTGATATTCTCGATATCGCTAATGCTCATACGGTCCATAGCGTTACGTTGCATACGCAACATACCTACGCGGAATTGTCGGGCAACTAATTCGCCGACTAATTTGACACGGCGGTTTGCTAGTGAGTCGATATCATCAGCGCGTTCTTGGGTATTATTCAATCGGATGATTTCGCTAACAATTGCGACTAGGTCGTTCAATTGGAATACGCGATTCTCAGTAGTATTAGGCAATTTCATACCTAAGCGTTGGTTCAATTTGTAGCGACCAACTCGGCTGTAATCGAATCGTTTAAAATCAAAGAACATTCGTTCGATCATTGTACGAGCGTTATCAACAGTGGCCAAATCGCCTGGTCGGATGCGTCGGTAGACTTCGATCAAAGCTTCGTTTGAACCACGAGCTGCGTCTTTTTCTAATGTTGCATCGATGTATTTAACTTCACCGGTATCAACTTTTTCAAACAAGCTTTTAATCTCGGAAGTTTTGCTGTAACCCAGCGCACGGAACAAAGTCGTAATTGGCATTTTACGACGACGATCGATTTTGACATATAGAACACCGTTGGCAGCGGTTTCAATCTCTAGCCATACGCCACGGCCTGGGATTAATTTTGCACCATAGTAGTTTTTAGTAGCAGTTGTTTCTGTTGTAAAGAATACACCAGCGCTACGTGTTAATTGAGAGACGACAACACGTTCGGTACCATTGATAATAAATGTACCGCGGTCAGTCATCCAAGGATAATCACCTAGGTAGATTTGTTGGTTTTTAACTTCGCCTGTTACTTTGTTAGTCAATTCGACATCAACGTGCAATGGCGCGTCGAATGTTAAATTGTTCTCTTTGGCGTCTTTTTCACTAGTCTTGGGATCCTGGAATTCGTATTTATTGAATCGCAGTGATAGTTTCTGACCGGTGTAATCATCAATAGGGTTTAGTTCTGAAAAGATTTCAGATAGACCCGTTTCGACGAATTCACGCCAGCTATCGCGTTGATGAGCTATTAAGTTTGGTAATGCTACAGCGACGTCGTCTTTCGTAAAAAAGACTCGTTTCGCGCTATCAGATTTGGTTTTTACCATAAGGTGATGCTACTCCTCGAGAGTTTGATTTAGTATTAGTTATTTTTATTATTCGTTGTACAGCGAATAATAACGGGGTTTCTTGGCGCCGAAGATTCCCTTAACTGTGGTGATCTATCCGTACAGTGCCACCTATACAAAAAGACATAGGTAACCACAGCTACACTACTTCTTGAGCACTATTGTGACTGATACTAAACCAATAGTCAATAGTTTTTATAATCTTTTTTTGCAATTTTAAGATCCGGAAAATAACAGCCCAAACAGCGGTTTTATTCCGTGCGTGGCGCGATGAAAAAACCTTTAAGTTGGCCTCTGGAGGCTCGCAGGTCGACCTTGCCAATAGAGATTGCGCGTCCTAACGACATTGACTGCAGGTCTGTATTGTTATATTATCGGCGTATTGTTTGGGGGCACCTAGGCGAAGCTTATTTACAAATCAGACTATTACAGCGCGTAACCACCGCCTACTCCTGCCTGTTGGGCAGTTTTATATAGATTCAATACCTTTTCTAATGCATTAAAAATATACATAGAACGACCCTAATGGGATAATGGAGGAATTGCAGATGTTGCCAATTATTTTTGAGATACAATATGATGGTGCTCCTATGCCAAAGCAGAAGGTTAAACCTAGCAAAGAGTTACGCAAGTGGCAATGGATTGTGATGGATTTTTTATCTGTTGCCATGATAGCTATAGGATCCGTAATCACCATATTTAGTGGTGGCTGGATGACACTGGCAACATGCATATTTTTAACCACATTATGTATCGCTATCGTTTTCATAATAGGCGCCCCATCCAAAACGCTAGAAACGGTTAGTGCAAAAGCCCTTTGCACTGCGATAATATACTGCCTAGTTATCATTGCTGTTATCTTTTTTAAGTAAACACCAAGCAGTAGTGGCTGGTTATGCGCTACTGTAATAGTCTGATTTGGGATACCGCGTATTAACAAGTCGGTTTATTACAGCGCATATTGATGATTTGCGACTGAAAATTAGATGGGAGTGATTAAGGATGAAAGCTGAAGATCTTCGCAAGAAAATCAAAGAAGCTGATTTGGAAGGCTTGACGCTAGAAGAAAGGTTCGAAGCCATCGGCGAATTAGCGGGGCTCGATATCAATGACATCGAAAAGCTCAAATGTGCGATGGAGACGACGCGTCTGGGTATAATAACCACCTCGGACGAAGAGGCCGAGGAAGCTTGGATACAAGCCGCAACAAGCCCCGAATCTAGAGCCAAGGGACTAATCGACAGGCATAAAGCGCAGGACGTAATGACATGTAGCATCCACAAACCGGACTTTATCCCGCCTCGTTGATTCTCGCCCTATTCTGACCATCGCCGCCCAAGCCTACCGCGTCAATCCGACCGGTAGACTTGGGGCCAATGTGCGCTATTGTAATGATTCGATTTGTATATTATATAGATTTGTGCTATAATAGAATTATAGATACTTTGAGTTTGATAAAAATTCAGTATATGTTCGTTGAAAGATTAGGTTGAAATACCTCCTGTAATAGGGGCGATAGTTGGTTGGTTCGGCTGAACCAACCACCTATCGCCCTTGGTTTTGCAACAAGCGCGATTTTCCCAAAACAGCGCCGAAAGGCAAAAAATTAAGGAGGCAAATTGATATGCTAAATGAGAATGATCTAAAAAAGGCCATTGAAGAAGTAGTTGACAGAGATATTGCGGACGACACAGATTGCGACACTCAATTAAAATTAGTCGAAAAACTTGTAGGCCACTTTATGTATCAGCAACAAATTCGCATAGGAAAAGTAGAAGGGCCCAATATAGACTCACTTACCCCCTATGGCATGGAAGATGTAATTCGCATTGTTGAGTTATCTTTGGACTACATTAAACAAGAGTCCAAAGAAAGCGGCAAAGAAATAAAAACAATAGTAAACATTCACACTAAATCGCATCAATCCCTGAATGATCTAATAACTTCATTCACCTAATCTCAACGAAAAGAGCCCGGCATTACGCTAGGCTCTTTTTTCATTGTTAAAATTTTGCTATTTGTTTAATTCAACTAATCGTTCAACCGTTTTCTCAGTCAACAACCGATTAGCAATGTCCTGGCGGACTTCGGGTTGTTCGAATTGTTTCAACGCTTCGGGATTTTTACCATATTGTTGACGGTACATATCGACGTGAGCATCTAATTCATCGGTTGTAGCCTCAATCTTCTCGGCCTTGCTCAGTTCCGCCAGTACCAAACCTGCTTGGACGCGTTTTTTGGCAACGGCAGCAACTTCGGTTTCTAGCCATTTTTCTTTGGACTCAAAGCCCTTGTTTTCTAGATATTGGTCTAGTGACAGACCCTGATACATCAGACTACTGACAAAATCTTGTTCAATTGATTTGGATTGGTCAGCGACTAGAATATCAGGTACTGGTACATGGCTGGCAGCAATTAATTGGCCGACTAGGTCGTCTTTTAATTTATCCGTCATTTCACGTTCTTTTTGAGCGTTCAATTCACGTTTAATATCATCGCGTAGCTCAGCAACAGTTTTGAATGGACCGGCTTTGGCGGCTAGTTTATCGTCTAATTCTGGTAATTTAACTTCCTTGATGGCAACAATCGTGGTTGTGAACGTTACAGTCGCTCCTTTTAGATCAGCCGAGCCGTAATCAGCCGGGAAAGTCAGCTCTAGATCAAAAGTTTCGCCAGCCTTGTGCCCAACAATACCCTCTTCAAATCCTGGGATGAATTGGCCAGAACCTAATGTTAATGGATAATCATTGCCTGTACCGCCATCAAATGCGACGCCATCACGTTTACCGACGAAATTAATTACTGTTTCATCACCCATTACTGCGGCACGTTTAACGTCCTGCTTCTGCGCGAAGCCTTTGCGCATTCTCTCGACAATTTCATCAATCTCAGCGTCAGTCACGGATATTTTTTCAGTTTTTGATTTTAATTTCTTGTAATTGCCTAGTTTGACATGGGGCAATATATCGACTTCAGCGGTGAATTCTAACATTTCGCCTGGGACTAATTTTTTAACCTCAACGGCTGGGCGGTCTAGGGCCTGCAATTCTTTTTCCATGAAAGCTTCGGCGACGGCTTTGCTGATAGCGTTGTTGATAGATTCTTCTTGTAATGCTATTGGGTCGATATTTTTGGCAGCAACAGCGACAGGAGTTTTGCCTTTGCGAAACCCTGGGACTTTAACATCACGGGATAATTTATTAACAGCAACTTGCTGCGCAATCGCCAATTCCTCAGCGTCTAACACGATAGTTAATTCTACCCGAGTATCGGATATGTTTTTGACAGATATTTTCATGTTCCCTCCAAAACTTTATAAATATAAAGTTTCATCTTTAAATTATAATTTTAATATTACGCAATAGCTCACATTCTAATACACGACCTGATATAAAGTTTAGGCGGGTAAACTATTCACCAATTGTATTAGCTCTGTAAAGTTTACCTTGTGTTCGACAGATTTGGCAATGTTCTTGATGGTGTATATACCAGATTTGACTTCATCTTCACCGATGAACAATATATATGGCACATTTTTCTTTAGCGCAGTTTTCAATTGTTTATCAAATTTGCGATCAGACAGGTTCAGCTCCGTATTGATGCCCTGGGCACGTAGGTCTGTGGCTAATTGAATAGCCTCACGAGCGACATCACCCATAGTAATCATGAATACATCAGTTGTAGATTTAAATTTAGGCACCAGGTTATGAGTTTGCAAGAAATTTTCCATAGTTGTGCCACCAGGAGCGAAACCAACTGCAGATATCGGCTCGACACCGAACATACCAACCAAGCCGTCATAACGACCACCACCGAACATGGAACGATTATTATCAGGGTGAGTATCACCAACTTCAAACACCATGCCGGTGTAATAATCTAGGCCGCGCATCAATGTAATATCAAACGTCAAGTTTTTAATATCAGCACGTTCTAGAATCGTGAACAATTGTTGGACTTCACGCACAGCACTGCTGTCGCGGATTTGAGCTGGCAGGTCGGCCATAGATTTGGCTGCCAATAAAACTTCCAGTTTTTTCAGACCCTCAGTTGAATTCTCACCAAATATTTCGGCGGCTTGTTCGATGAAATCTGAATCGCTGATTTTACCTTTGCGATCAAATAGTTTTGTCATTGATACGGCATTCGCTGAATCTAGCGCCAGGTATTGAGCCATCATAAAATTGATCAGTTTGCGGTTGTTAACACGGATAATGTAATCCTCGGGTTTAGCACCGAATTTTTTCATTATGGCGTCGGACATCATAATAACTTCAGCTTCGGCCGATACGCCATCATCACCGAATATATCAACGTTCAGTTGCCAGAATTCGCGTTCACGACCACGCTGTGGGCGTTCGTAGCGCATAAAATTGGCAATTGAGTATAATCGGGCTGGATAAGCCAATTCTTGGCGTCGGGCCGCTACCATGCGGCAGACAGTTGGAGTCATTTCAGGGCGAATAGCAACTGTGCGACCACCGCGGTCGGTGAATGTATAAGTTTGTTCGTTTGCTAATTCGGCGCCACTTTTGGCAGTGTAAATTTCTAGCGGTTCTAATACCGGTGCGCCGTATTCTTCGTAACCGAAAGATTCGGTGACACTGCGCCAGGTTGAAAAGATATAATTTTGTAATTGTTTATCCTCGGGATAAAAATCCCGTGTGCCTTTGTATGGTTGTGATGATAGACTACTCATTTGTTTCAATAATCTCATTTTTATCTGTTTAATGCAAGTTTTATGGGCAAGAAAAAAGGCTCTGCATGTTGCAAAGCCTTGTTCCCTTAAAAATTTAATTACCTTACACTAACTGCGCCTCTCGCGTTCACTTTAGCTCCACCCGTCCTGGTGCCAGTAGCCAATATGGCAAACGCATCTGTGGCGACCATTTGCATATGTTCGTTGTCTAACTTTTCCTTTGGAATGGCATCCAATAAATCCCTGCAAACAGTAGATTCTGAAACCCCCACAATCTTAGCAATTGATTTATAAGACATCTTACAGGCGTGGCGTAATATCCATGTAACGACAAGTCTGGCATGATATTCAAAAAAATCTTGTCCTTTTGCGATACAAACTCTATCGATAGGTACATTCCAATTTTCCGCCGCCGCCTGAATGACCGCCTTTACCAACAAGGATTGATCCAACCCTACGTTGACCTTTTTAAAAGTAAACATATAATGAAGACAGCCACTACGCAATTCCCTCTCTCTGGGTGAATACCCACATTCCCGGATAGGGAGAATGGGAATCTGAACCTGAAAATTAGGTAAAACAATCTCAAAGAATCTGGACATATCTATGTCTTTCAATTCTCCCTTGTCTGCTCTGGTTGCAATAGCAATCAACTCTGGCAATAGCTCAAATTTAACATGAGGATTAAGGATTCCTATATAGAATCCGTTTTTCATCTCATTACGAAGCATATCGTTCATAAAAAACACCACCTTTTCTACCACTCAAATTGCCCCCGACACGCGTCAGCTTAGGATTTGAGAACGGTACAGATGGCAAGTACTGAATCCGAGATTTTCTAAAATCTAAAATCTAAAATCCAAAATCTACTTGCTATTTACACCGCTCTCAATTAATAATTAAATGTTAAGGTTCTAGGGTATTTTTATCATAAAACCACCGGTATATGCAATCATAAGCAGATTATAAATGGTGATATAATAAGTTTATAAATAAGGAGAATCCGGATGATGCGAATAAACGATATGCCAATGTGGATAATGCCAATAATCCTAATAGTCGCTGTATGGACTATATTCTGGAAGGTGCTGTCATTATGGCACGCAGCCAGAAAAGGCCGCAAAGGCTGGTTCATATTATTGCTACTAGTTAATTCACTAGGATTACTAGACGCATTCTACCTGTTCTTTGTCGAAAAGGTAACGACCAAAAAACTGTTCAAATAACCAGAATTTTGGACATGAAAAAAGCCTCTAGGGGCTTTTTCCTTTCTAGAGGCTAGATTTAACATTTTCAATACTCGAATGGCTTTAATTCTCTGACTGTTGGAACATTAGTCCCTTTCCCATAATAATAGTCTACTGCCATCCCATTGATAGATAGATAAGGCCTACACATAGGGTGCCCCGGGCGAGTTGATTCAATGACTAGATTGATATTAAATTCTCCTAGTTCCTCGCAGAGCTTGTCTTTCCATCTAAACCTATAGGCTGGCACACACAGATCTGATACTGAATCCCAGTGGTTGGAATGATGCATCAATGCTGTAAAGACTTCCGAACCTGCCGGATAGACGTCGTCAGATGATTGTGTCAGATCACCAAAGTAATCAAACGCTATAAACCTAACCCCCGGCACATATTCTGCCGACGAGAAAATCCCCATATGCAATTGATCTTTGCGTAAATTCTCCCACTGGCGAATTTCCCACCCCCTGATTAATTCAACGTATTGGCGAAAAGCATTCAAATGCCCATCCAGATTACGTCGATCCCAAAAGAATGGGTTATCACCGATGCACGGAACATAATATTCCAGCATCAAAAACTCAGTTGGCGTTCTGGGACTGAAATTAGTTGGGACCTTGACGTTCTTTACCACATCATCTGGGAATTCCCAAAATGGATGCGATTTTATAGTATTACCAACAATTTCAATCTGATTTGACAATGATGATTGTCTAGCCCAATTCTGGTTCACAAATGAATCACGGGTTTGCATAATACTCATAAAAAACAACTCTTATAATAGATTTACCGCCACCAACAAATACGCCTCAGCTTGTTGAGAACAGCACACCACCCACTAACAGTGTGCTGTTCTCAAGAGTATTGAATTGTTAAAGTTCTAGGGTGAATATACCATAAAAATACATATTATGCAATATTAACCCCCGAGATTTTGAGATTTTGCAGCCCATGGGAGCATCTGCAGAACCCCGGATGGATATAAATACAAATATCCTGGATAGTCGAGGACTGTTTGAGCCCTTAGAACATATCTAAGGCGCGAGTTTCCGCAGACTACCAAGATATTTGTATTTATAGACAGACCGCGGGTTTGAAGCCGCTCCAAGAATTTTTCGGTTCCTTTTTGTGATTCAAAAAGGAACTAGTCTTTGGTTCTTTACGAAAAGAAAGAACGGAAAATAAATCTACAATATATTCTGTTGCACCCAAACATACATCACAATCCCGGCCGCCACACCAACATTAACCGACCTGGTTGACCCGAATTGTTCTATCATCACGGTTTTAGATGCTGCAGTTTGCATCTGTTCGCTCAGCCCTGGACCCTCGCCACCAAACACTAATACACAATTGGCAGGTAATTTAGTTTCGGATAATTTTACTGCACCTGGCACTATATCTACCGCAATAATTTCACGACCCTCTGATTTCATCTCATCGGCGAATTCTGCAACTGTCGCGTGATTGATTATATTCATATATCTATCTGTTACCATCGCCCCACGACGATTCCAATGACGACGACCAATAACATGCACTGTAGCCACATTGAACGCATTAGCCGCCCTAACAATCGTGCCGATATTCAGATCATGTTGCCAGTTTTCAATCGCAACATGTAATGACACGCGATTTTTGTCTAAATCTGCCTTTATCGCATCCACTGTCCAATACCGATATTTGTCCAGGACGTTGCGTTTGTCGCCCAATTCTAATAATTCTGGGTCATATTGACCCCCAATCGGCCATGGTCGCGGATGTGGCCCGACGCCTATATCTGTTTTTATCATAAATTCATTATATCTTATAAAAGAAAAAGCCCCCGACACA
>Ga0194056_10000115_pt1 | contig 35922 bp, 30 predicted proteins | sample SepL4413m_MetaG_FD_155458 | JGI IMG/M metagenome (GOLD analysis project Ga0194056, IMG submission 155458) | Anoxic zone freshwater microbial communities from boreal shield lake in IISD Experimental Lakes Area, Ontario, Canada - Sep2016-L442-13m | ecosystem: Environmental > Aquatic > Freshwater... | reverse complement strand
GTTGTTAATTCAGTTAGCCAATATGCCCAAGCATCCTGAAAGTGTGCCGGTTAATATGCTGGTTCAGGTTGAAGGTACGCCGTTAATGGGGACTGAGGCGCTGGACCCGATTATTTTTATCCGAACATTGGCCGTTGCCAGAATTATGATGCCACAATCGCGGGTGCGTTTGTCGGCAGGTCGTAGCAAGATGAGTGATGAAATGCAGGCTTTATGTTTTCTGGCGGGTGCAAACTCCATTTTTTACGGTGACAAATTATTAACCACCGACAATCCCATGACCAACCATGATTTGGCGTTATTTGAACGCTTGGGCGTGTATTCCGGCGGTTCAAGTTACGCCTGATGACGGCTGCATTTTCACAATTGCCTGATAAGCTGAAGGCTATTGCCGAGGCAGGTTTGTACCGCTCCAGACGGGTTATCGATTCACCTCAAGGGATCAATCTGCAAATCGACGGTAAAAATTGCGTTAATTTTTGCAGTAATGATTATCTGGGTTTGGCAAATCATCCCGAGGTGGTTGGCGCTTTTAAAACAGCGGTTGATCGCTACGGTGTTGGCAGCGGTTCCGCGCATTTAATCTGCGGACACAGTACCGCGCATCATGCTCTGGAAGAGGAGTTGGCCGCTTTTACCGGTCGTGACCGGGCGTTATTATTTTCTACCGGTTATATGGCTAATATCGGCGTCATGTCAGCGTTGTTAGGTCGCGGTGATGCGGTATTTGAAGATCGTTTAAATCACGCCTCGTTGCTGGATGGTGGCTTGATGTCTGGTGCAAAATTTAAACGTTATGCCCATGCTGATGTTGAAAATCTAACCGCTCATCTTAATAAAGCCACCGGTAATAAACTCATCGTAACCGATGGCGTATTCAGTATGGACGGTGATTTTGCACCGCTGCAAGTCTTGTCTGCTACGGCAAAAGCCGGTGCTGCATGGCTGATGGTGGATGATGCGCATGGACTGGGTGTCATCGGTGAGCGCGGTGGCGGGCTTTTGGAATATTACGGGCTTAACCAGGAAGATGTGCCGATATTGATGGGTACGCTGGGTAAAGGTTTTGGTACTTTTGGTGCGTTTATAGCGGGTTCTGATGCGTTGATTGAAACGTTAATCCAGAAAGCCCGCACCTATATTTATACCACGGCGTTACCTGCCGCAGTCGCTGAAGCAACGCGAGCCAGTTTAAAAATTGTCATCGCAGAAAATTGGCGTCGAGATAAACTTAAAACGTTGGCAGATCGTTTTAGACTGGGGGCAGGGCAGTTAGGTTTGAGCTTGGTAAATCCGTCCGTAGGTTGGGTTAGCGATAGCGTAACCCAACAAAGTGAAAGCCACATCACGTCTGCCATCCAACCAATCATAATCGGCGATAGTCAACGGACAGTCGCTATCAGTAATGATTTGTTAAAGGCGGGATTTTTGGTCAGTGCAATCAGGCCTCCTACAGTCCCCAAAGGTAGCGCCCGTTTACGGGTGACATTTTCAGCATTGCATGAAGAATACCAAGTTGATAGGTTGCTGGATGCATTGGATAAGGTGACCCGACATTAGGGCAAAAATTATTCACCACGAAGACACGAAGAACACGAAGAAAAGCAGGGATTTTTCATTGGCAAGTTTAAAGTTGAAGCGTGACGAAGCTTGCAATGGCAAAAACTGTTCACCACGAAGACACGAAGAACACGAAGAAAAGCAGGGATTTTTCATTGGCAAGTTTAAAGTTGAAGCGTGACGAAGCCTGCAAGATCAAAAACTGTTCACCACGAAGACACGAAGAGCACGAAGAAAAGCAGGGGTTTTTCATTGGCAAGTTTAAAGTTGAAGCGTGATGACGCTTGCAAGGGCAAAAACTGTTCACCACGAAGACACGAAGAGCACGAAGAAAAGCAGGGGTTTTTCATTGGCAAGTTTAAAGTTGAAGCGTGACGAAGCCTGCAAGATCAAAAACTGTTCACCACGAAGACACGAAGAGCACGAAGAAAAACCAGAAAAATCTTCGTGTTCTTCGTGTTCTTCGTGTTCTTCGTGTCTTCGTGGTGAAATGTCTTAAATTTATGTCTATGCGGTCGGAGTTGCACCTTTTTCCTTGAACCTTGAACCTGAATTCAACATGCCTAAAATCCATCAGCAATCTTTCGGTAAAGGTAAGTCTATCGTATTAGTGCATGGCTGGGCGATGCACAGTGGTATTTGGCGAGATTTTTCGCGGCAGTTGGCAAAAAATCATCAAGTGACTTGTATTGATTTACCGGGGCATGGGCAGAGTAAAAAAATTGACTCATTTACCTTGAAACAGGTCAGTGAGGCACTGGTTAATGCCGTGTCTGATGAAAGTAGTTGCTGGTTGGGTTGGTCGTTGGGTGCGACGGTAGTGCTGGATATAGCCAGCCGGTTTCCTGAGCGCGTCAATTCACTGGTTTTGCTGGCGGGTAATCCTTTATTTACGCAATCAACGCACTGGTCAGGTATAACTGTTGAGTCGCTGGATGCGTTTGCCGGCCAGTTGAATGAAAACTATCAATCCACGTTGCAGCGTTTTTTATCCTTGCAAGTGAATAACCTGCCTAATTACAAAACCTTATTAAAAACCCTTAAAGCTGCGATCATGGAATGTAATGCACCCGATAAAGAAACCTTGCAAGGCGGTCTGGCTATACTCAAACAGGCAGACTTGCGCCCCGCTTTGTCCAATCTAAGCGTGCCTGTTTCCGTGATATTAGGCGGTAAAGATACGTTAGTACCCGTCAATGCAGGGCAAAACATGCGGGCGCTTTTGCCTAAAATAGAACTGACTATTATTGATAGGGCAGGGCATGTGCCGTTTTTATCACACCCCGAAGAGATAATAGCCATTATTTCCCGTTTTATGGATGAACAATGACCTTGGATAAAGCCGGAATTAAGCGCTCGTTTGCAGCCGCTTCAAAAACTTATGACCCTGTTGCCGAATTACAGCGTACCGTGGGCAGAGAATTACTCCACGTTATTGATACGACCCATTTGACAGGCACACTGTTGGATTTGGGTTGTGGCACGGGTTTTTTAACCGGTGAGTTGTTGGCACGTTCGCGTTATGAAACCATGATCGCTCTGGATATTGCCTTACCCATGCTGCAAGCAACACAAAGCAAACTGGCGGATAAGTCTAATATTGCCTATGTCTGCGCAGATGCAGAACACTTGCCGCTTGGCGGACAATGTATTGATGGCGTATTGTCCAATCTTGCCCTGCAATGGTGTCGTAACCTGGATGCTGTTTTTACCGACATTAAACGCGTGCTAAAACCGGACGGTCAGTTGGTTTTTTCTACCTTTGGCCCACAAACATTGCACGAATTAAAAAGCGCCTGGGCTACCGTTGATGACTATAGCCACGTTAACGAATTTTATAGCGAAGCACAGCTTAAACACTTTCTGTTGCAAGCAGGATTTAAAAACAGTCAGCTCAAAAGTACAGTGTATATTTCGCGTTATCAGTCTGTTTGGACGCTGATGCAAGAATTAAAACACTTGGGGGCGCAGCATGTGGTTGCCGGTCGTAATAAAAAAATAACCACCAAAACAGCCATGCAGAAAATGATTACGGCTTACCAAAAACATAAAGTCAGTGATCAGATTCCAGCGACCTTTGAAGTTATTAGCGTTATTGCCAAGGGGTAATCGATTATGGAAAAAGGCTATTTTATAACCGGTACTGATACCAATGCAGGAAAAACCTGGGCGACCATTGCGTTGATGCGTTATTTTAAGCGGCAGGGAAAAACCGTTGTCGGCATGAAACCCGTTGCAGCCGGGTGCTTTAATCAGGACGGTCAGTTGAAAAATGAAGATGCCTTGCTGATACAAGAAAATGCGTCATTACACATTGATTATAACTTGCTCAATCCTTACGCCTATCAATTACCCGTCTCGCCACATATTGCGGGTATCAATAATCCGGTCAATCTGCTTACCCTTGTCGAGCGTTTTACTGTCCTGAAAGAAATGGCTGAAATCGTCTTGGTCGAAGGTGCCGGTGGTTGGTATGCCCCCGTTAATGACCATGAAGATATTAGTGATTTGGCAAAAGCACTGGCATTGCCGGTCATACTGGTCGTTGCCATCAAGTTGGGCTGCATCAATCATGCAAAATTAACGTATTGGGCGATACAACAGTCAGGCATCCCGTGTGCCGGTTGGATAGCCGTCTGCGTAGATCCCGATATGCTAAAATTGGATGAAAATATAGGCACTATTAAAACAGCTTTGGATGTTCCTATGCTGGGGGTGTTGCCTTATCAGGCCACCGCCAATTTTGATTTATTGGCGAGTCGACTGGTGCTGTAAATCTAAATTTGTAACCACTCAATAGAACACGGATTTTATTTTTAGTCGATCTCTAATTTAGAGCTTGATTCTAAACCAGGCTTTACCAACAACCGGCTGCGTGGCTGGCGCATGTGGAGTTATCGCTGGGGCATTTAACGCCAGTATGTGTCAACGTTAATGTGCCGCAGCTGTCATTAGCCTGTGCTCCAGCGGGTGCCGCGCTTAAGGTATAACTGCTGGCAGTCGCAGTGATGGTTATCGTGTAATAGTCTGTATTAGTCGGCGTAACACCTACGTAGCTATTGGTAGTCGTAAAGTTCCGTTCCATCGTATTGGCCAAGCCCAGTAATACACCCTTAGCATCCGCCCTCCGTGACTTCATCACACTGTTCTGATAACTGGGATAAGCAATGCTGGCCAAAATACCGACGATGGCGACGGTAATCATGAGTTCAATTAAAGAAAATCCTTTTTTTTTATTCATATCAAATATTCCAAATTTAAAAAATGAACGTAGTAGTTCTTGATATTGCTTTTCTTACTAATTAACGTAATTGTCGCCAAGATTGGCGACCCGCACCACCGGCTGTCGATTCTCTGATACTCTCCAATGCGCCTGATGAACCACTGGTATATTTGTATTCAACAGTCCCCGCACTGACCACACCAGGTGTTTTAACAATCCCTACAGTTGATTTTATTCCCGATGCCGATGTCATGTCGTCACTGACATTAATAATGCCGTCATTGTTAGTGTCAATAAGCTTAACCATATCACCGCTATTGATAACGCCATTACCTGACAAGTCAAAAGGAGTTTCATTAAGGCGATTACCTGTAAGCGCGTCCAGTTCCATTATCCAACTGCTGCCGCCAAAAGTACATTTGCCACTATCTGGTTTTAAAGTCACAAAAATAATTCGCCCATTTCGTAATAAGGCTTGCACAACCACGCGTTCACTGGCGGCTGTGCCTGGTGGCGTTAATAAATCCATGTACCAGCCTTTTTTCGCTGGATCGCCATCGACAGTGGTATCGATTTTTGAGGTGACCCGGACACTAAATGCACCCGATGTGCCTTCTGCCAAAATGGATTGCTGTACAAGTTCAGAACGAACGGCATTTGGTGAAACATTGCTACAAGTATCGCTGGTACCGGCGCGTTTTACACAAAGGTCTTTAATGCCGTAAAAGCTTTGTGTGGGTGAAGTATTTACGACATTGTCTCCATCTGCAAAATATTGGCCGGTACCTACATAAACCAAAATCCCCGATGTGCCTGATGACGGTGGATGCAAGCCCACCTGCGGTTTAGCGGTGATAGGCTGAATAACACCAGTGCTGTCTGTGGCAACAAATAAAGGAATTGAGAGGGTGCCATTCTTAAAACCTACGTCCCACTGACTTGGATTACTGCTACTTACATCAAATTTCCATAGATTACCTTTAAGATCACCTGCGTAAATGGCGTCAACAATACGGTCACCATTAACATCAACAGCAATGGGGGTTGATAAACCATTTGGATTACTGGTATCACCTGTTGAGATCGATCTAATAAGCGCACCTGTTTTTATATCAACGATATACAGTACAGCTTTTTGATTCGCGCTAGTGCTATTAACGCTATTATAGCTATCGTAACCGTTACCAAATACGGCGGCAAAATCACCATTTGCCATGCGTACAATCGAGGCTTGGCCTAGTGTAAAGCCTAAATGATTGGTAAAACCATAACGTTTTTCAGTAGCTGTAAAATCATCTATCAAGTCGGTTGCCACGGGGGCTGAAACGTTGTTTATTTCCCATAACACCCGATTTGCCGCAAAAGTGGTTTCAGCGGTTGCATAGGTACTGTCAGTAGGAGCCAGAAAAGTTACATCTAGCGCGAAAATGCCCTTGCCGCCAGCGGCCAAGGTTTCAACCAGTACAGTACGCCACTCTTTTTGACCATTACTATCGGCATCGAAATAAGCATCGCCCGCAATAGGAGAGCCATCGACAAAAAATTTGTGCTGACCGCTACTTAAGTAGAGCGGCGAGGTGAATGTCGATAAATTGGCCAGTACAGTATTAGGTACATAAGCAAAGAATTCGTCACCGTTGCCTGTGCCGGTGACATTAGCGTTAAAAATGTGCAACATGCCATCATTACCGCCCACTGCCACCATCGGTTTTCTGGCCTTAAACGCACTACTGTTAAGAAAAGTTAAGTAACTACTACCTTCTGTGCCGGGAAGTTTATCAAAACCAAAATTACGGGCGCTACTTATAAACCAAGGGTCGGAATTAACCAAGTCACCCAATAATGCATTGGTACCCGTGCGTTTACGGAGTGTGCCGGAGGGTTGTTCATTAGTTTGATCACCTCGCAGATAATTAACCTGGTCTTCGGTGAGTAGAGCCTGTTGAGTGCCATTTAAATTGCTCCATAGGAAAGAAATACCCCGTGGATTTGCTGTTGGATTATAGCTAAAAATAGAACGGCCATTCATGCCTTGTGCGGTTACCCGTTGCCCACCATCCCAAATAAAATTACTGGCAACACTGCCGTTTGCATTGATCGGGTAAGCGAGGAATTGCCCGGTCCAATCGCCACTGTTAAATTTAGCTTGATAAACAACCGTGTTGGTATCCAGTCGGGTTGAGTTAGTCGTAACCGCAGCTGATGAGCCGGACTTGACCAGTACATCGTTAAGTATGACATCCAGGGCATTTTCCAGCAGTGCTGGATTAGAGGCACTGAAAAAGGCATCAGGCACACCATAACCCGGACCTACGCTATCTTTATCCCAGGATAACCGTCCCTGAGCGGCTGGCGTATCAACCAAACTGGAATCGATAGTATTAAAACCGCCGTATTTAGCCGTGTACCAAAGTGGATTTTCAAGTAGCTTGGCATTGGTGGTACCTTGCGTATAACTGGTCGTTGTTGGACTTGTTACACCGGTGGGTAATGACGCACCTAAATTAAAATTCTTACCGCCTGGCCGTAAAATCGGGAGCACAACACCATCACTGGTGGTACCGGTTATGGTATATCCAAAGCGCAATGTATGTCCTGCATTAGCTTGCACTACGGCAGCTTCTACCTTGATAGTCGCATTACCAGAACCAGGTGCCGCATTATTTGTTGCACCTGGCGTACAAGTTGAACCTACACAGAATTTAAGCGTGGCAATACCATCCATATCATAATCATTGCCCCAAGTTGAATCTTCCCAGTCAATTTTTAAACTACCGGAAACCAAATTCGTTCCGTTATAGGTAAGGCTAACCACTGTTAAATCGGTCATACTACAAATACGCCAATTGCTGGTGGATGCCGTGGCATTGGCGTCAGTATTCGCTTCGCAAGCGGGTAGTAAACTAACGCTACCACCGCCGACCGGAACCTCAAACTTAGGTAAGCTTTCTGCAAGTGCTACGCTATAGGTAGTCACATTTTGTTTCCCTTCTCTATCTGAACGCAGGTCGTGAGTCCGTGCGTAATAAGCCAAACCGGCGATATTATAGGTGCCTTCCAAACTGGGCACTTCCGGGCAAATGCCCGCTACCGAAGATAAATTACTGACCGACTTGGAGGTGCACTGCTTATTGTTATCTGTGCCATTGCTCCCGACCAGATAGTTGCCGCTAATATTTTCTGCTGTGCCAACTGCATTAGTTTCGGTTGCGGCATTAATGCCCAAATCGTTGCTGAGATCGTTCCCGTCAAAGGAGTTAAGTCCGGTTGAAATCGCTATTACAGAATTGGTTGCGCACCATTCGGCTGTTGGCATGGGATCGACCCAGCTTACTTGTGGCAACGAGGGAATAAAACTGGAATCATCAGTAGCAAAATTTGCCGTAGTTTTACCAGCGAGATAGCGCAACGATTCCAAGTAGGTTTCACTTAGCGGATTGCCCCAATCGACGCACTGACTATCGTTAAAGCTAAGTAGGCCTGGACTGTCACAAGAATTTTTGTATTTTTTCTCAGTGAAATTGTAACTACTGATTCTAAAACGATTGAGGGCATTGATAATACCGGCATTTGTAGCGCCCTGATTAATAAACATGCCCGTGGCCTTTTCGATCTCATTAGCGCTACTAGTGCTGTTGTCAAACATCTGGTTAACGTTACGGCGCAACACACCGCCCGATTTGTTTTTATTCCAGCTGCCGGTCATCAGGCCAAAATATACCGGTTTACTGGCTTCGGCATATTTTTGCAACAAGCCGGTGGGTTTTTGAAAACTACTGGTGCCGTAGGTTTTGCAATTTGTTTCCAATAAACCCGACTCACAAACTTTGACTCGAACATTAAGCCCTGTATCAGTATTTGGGCTATGCAAGTTATTGGTATTGGCTGGCTGTGTACCTGAGCCCCATTGGCATTGAGTTACTTCTGAAGCCGCCCAACTTGGGAAACTGCCATCCGCCACCCTAAGCAAAGGAGGACTACTTGCAGTATTAACACTACTGGCAAGGCCTGTGGCTTGGGTAAGGTTACATAAACTGATGGTGGTTTTCGCATAAGGCGTGTATTTTTGCATGTCCGTTGTTGATGCTGTGGTGAATACCTTAACGAAGGAATGCACATCGTAAGGTATCAAACTGCGTTCCAATACTGTCTCAGTCGTATCTGTGGATCGAGAACCGCCGTACAACACTTTACGGATAATATCCATACGGGTCATGGTTGCCCAATTCAAAAAGTTGCCGCTCCATTGGCTGTTGCTGCCATTGCAATCGTGGCTGTTGGTGCCTGATGCGGGACTATCTGGTTCAAATCGACTGTTGTAGGTGTAGCATTTTTGATTATCGAAATAGCCGTAATAATTAAATGTATCGATATAACTGGTGTCCAGGGTGCCATTTCCATCCAGATCAGAATAATCGGTATAGGCCTTAATATAAAGCTGATGATCCCTTGACATGGTCAGCATGACCCTTGGTGATGATGACTCTGAGATGGTCAAGGGTACGGTGGAAGGCGTGGAAGGCGTGGAAAAAGCGTTTTGTGCCATACCCAAACAAGCGAAGGCAAGCTGAAAAACGATATAGAGATACCTTGTTATGCTGTTCGTTTTCATGAGAGCACTCCGATTGTTAGATGGTAATATTAGGGCTTGATAGGAAAATCAGCGTTTATACATCGCTTGCAAAACGACAACAGCATTGCTGCTACTGCCGACTCCCCGCGCAGTGATCTGATATAGTTCACTTTCGTTGTAATTTGCCGCATCCAGACTACTGCTGCCAATATTTTTTAATCGCTGAATAACATAAAGAGGCGGGCTGACCGTATTAATTAGAGTGGCTGTACTGTATGTTATGGTGTTGAAAGTTGACCAATCATCATTCTGTAGAGGAGTGATGCCGGTTTCGTTGTATAAACCACCTGTGCCAGCCGAAGTAAAACTTGGCAGGGTGGCTTGTGTCAAAAAGGCTTCACCGGCACGCAATCCCGATTCCGCAGCCTGGAAAGCCAAATTTCGATCACGAAGATTACCGGCCATTTTTTCTTCCAGCGAAGTGGTTTGTATGCTGGAGGTGCCTATTATTGTTAATAGTAGCAACATAATTAAGCTGATTATCAATACCGCACCGGATTGATCTACTGCGATGCCTTGCAAAAAAGCAGAATTGCGGCAAGAATGCTTGCCTGTAATCACTCGTAGTGAGCGGTGCCAAACTATCAATTGGTTATTCATATTAGCCTTTGTTTTAGGGTAACCGGTTTCGCAAGGCAATCGTTGAAGTAAAAGTACGCCTGATTCTGCCGTCCCCAGTTGTTGTCAAGTTGCCATCAATTGTGCGGACAGTCAATGTGATGCGGACACTGACGACCTTAGGCCAATTAGTGCTCGTGATATTATCCGCTGTGACATAATAATTAGGTCCATTAAATGGCGTATCAGTATCCACGCCGTATAAAATTTGCATATTTTCAATGCCTTCCACTAATTCCTCTGCATCATCTGAGCCAACTTTACGATACAGCGATGGCTTCTGATTAGAGCCAGTAAGCGGATTATTTCTGATGAAAAAACTGACGGTGTTGATTGGATAGACCTGTCCACCAACATAGGCTTTACCCAGATTATTAGTCGAATTATCGGGTGAGCAACTGCTGCCTGTGTTATGCGAAAGAGTCCCTACCGCTACCGCACTGACCTGAAAGGTGGCCGCAGCGGAACAATCCGAGACAACAGCAATTGCACAATGGTTGGCGGGTGGCGATGCAGATGTCAGAAATTTGGCACTTTGCAAATTTGCGGTGGTGGCTGTTGCATCAAGTGTAAGAACCGAGGTATTGGCAGCAGTGTCAAAAACATGTGTAGTTACTGTAAAACCTTGGTCATCCGCCCGGCGAATAGTGATGATATCGGAACCACCCAGAGGGGAGGTGATGGCTGCGTTTATGGCAGGTGTCCATGCCGTTGTCGAGCTTGCTTCAAAGCCTTCAATGGCCTTATCAAAACTATTATATAAAAAATAATTTTCTGTTCCTAGTACTGACGTATTCAGTTTATTGGTGAGCGTAACTTGGCTGCTACATCCAAGGAATCCAGCCATACGAACATCCCTGGCTAAAAAATCAAGCGCAAACCGACCGTTTTCTTGTAAACGGGACAAACCTTCCTGCATCCGGTAAGTCTGTTTGCTGCTTATAAAAATCTGTAGCACCCCGCCTATCAAAAACGCACCTATCAACAAGGCAATCATGATTTCTATCAGAGACAAGCCGGTTTGAAAAGATTTATTTTTCATAACTGAAAGCTCGTTTGAAAAAAGGGGTCATCATCAGTATCTCCATCGGCATCAGTATCACCTTCAAGACTTCCACCATTACCATCAACATCGCCATCTCGATTATCATCCCAATTAATGGTTACTGTATAAACTCCGGTTGCAATGGCTAAAGTGCCTACGCCGCTAGGTAAAGCGGAGGTCACAGCGAGATTCCATTGATAAAGATCATTTTCTGCCATGTCCGCCGGACTACAACCGGTTAAGGTCAGACAATTGGCTTTTGCAGTGGCCGAGTTTGGAGAAATTGATGTATAGGTGATATTTCCCGCAATATTGGCACGCATTCTGTCGGCCAAATCATAAGCCAACTGCGTGGCCTGGCTGCGGTTGTAGGCACTTAAGTTGTTTCTAAGACTGGTTGCTTGTAAGCCAGCCAAGCCCAACAAGCCAACCGCCAGCACCACCATGGCTATCAGGACTTCGATTAGAGTAAATCCGGCGTTTTTGTTCATGTTCAAGGAATGCAAGAGGTAATATTGGATGCCGTAGTAGCTGTACTATTTGTATTGGGGATTCCGTCATTATTAGCATCTAAACCCATACGCACTCGCCCTACTATATTTACAATGATCAACCTGGATGTATTTGCTTCAGGGATGTCGTTATTATCACTGTTGTCGCACACAACAAAACTTCCATTGGCACTGGTTCCTGAAGGTTGATAAGTTATACGATTTGTATAAGAGGGAGTGGTGCCCCTTAACGTGAAAGATGTTGGTAGAGGATCGTAATTTCGAAGTAAAGTATCACCATTAGCGACATCTAGTGCTCCATCACTATCCAAATCAGTAAAAATAGTCCAACCACCGCTCCAATCACCACTAGTACTGCCATTATGTCTGATTGTAACTGGCTGCCCCCTCTTGATCGCCTCACTCCTTGCCAAATTTAACGCCGTCACCAATTCATTGGCGTAAGTTGTCAAGCGGTTGCTGGAGATGATGGAGGTAAAGCTGGGGATAGCAACGCCTAAAAGTATGCCTGCGATGGCGACGGTAACCATCAGTTCCATCAGGGTATATCCTGAGCTGGATTCCAACTGGTTGTGCATGGTGTTCGATACCCCCCGTTGCTGTTGGGTTATGGCCATTACGGTAATGGTCAGCTATCAGAGTTGATGTTAAAGCGGGTTAGCCTGGCCAATTATTTTTTGCTTTGAGGTGCGGTTATTACAATCGGTTGTTAATACTGATTAACTGCCGCACTACGCAGCTTATTTAAAAGATAACCCGAATTTTGCCAACAAGGTTGGCGATTTCCGCTGCGGGACGGAGTTTGCAACCCCGTCCCAAAAGTTTTGGCACTGCCCCTGCCGCATTACTCGACGGGAAGCTGGAGCTTCCAAATCCGCATTCCCAAGCTGGAGCTTGGGAACGAGAGATCTTTGGTATCTAGAAAACTTTGGGAATGAGACAACTTTGTAAATAATAATCCCCTTACTTAAATAGCTCAAGCGTTTAAATTATTTCTTGCATTAAATGCGCGAGTCGAAGCTTCATCGTGGCCGACAACTCCACGGTATTTGAGCCTGTCCCACTGATTCGATACAAAATCGCATCCCGAATGGTATACTAAAAGTACACCTAATCAAGGGAAAATCCTCATGTCAGCCAAAATACAAACCAGCTTGCGCATTGATGCCGATAAGCTAACAGAAGCCAAACAAATATTATCCCAACTCGGCATGAACTTTAGTGAAGCTGTCAATATATTCACTAACCTGATTGTTGCTAAACAGGGTCTGCCCTTCGATGTCGCTTTACCCAATGAGGAAACCAAAGCCGCCCTATTAGATGTCCGTGCAAGAAAGAATCTGGAAACCATCACGCTTGAACAGCTCCAACGTGAAATCGGCGCACAATGAAGTCCATTTCACGCCATAAAACGTTTGTCAAAGATATGCGCAATTTCCGCCTGACGGACATGCAGGCAACAAAGTTTTTTCTGTATGTTGCTTGTTTGCTAAATGATGAACTATTACCACCTGAAGCCAAGGATCATGGGTTACAAGGTGAATGGAGCGACTTCCGCGAATTACATCTAGGCGGAGACTCCCTACTTATCTACCAGACTGATGCGCAGCATGTTTACCTGACGCGGCCAGGTAGTCACGCCCAACTTTTCAAAAGTATGTGAGCTTCTTTTCCGCTGCTGGATGGGATTTGTAACCCCGTCCCAAACGTTTTGACATTGCCACTACCACATTGCAAGACGGGAAGCTGGAGCTTCCAAGTCTGCATTTCCAAGCTGGAGCTTGGGAACGAGAGACAAAAACGGAGTGCAATCGCTTCAGCTATTGCCTGTAAAAACAGCTAAGGATCGAGCATGAAATAACTTGACCATTTATATTCCCTCACCCCAGCCCTCTCCCAGAAGGAGAGGGAGCAAGATGCCTAAGTTATTTCATGCACATTCCTGACCAAGTACCTTGGAATTATTGTGATCCTTCGTAGCTGTTAAAAACCTTATAATTATTTTCTTTATCAAAGCTGACCACTTTGTAGGCGTCTTTTTTGCCGCCCATTTCCATGCCTGGCGTACCTTTGGGCATACCGGGGACGGCGATTCCCGCTATTTTGGGTTTTGTTTTTAGCAGGTTCATGATGTCATTGGCGGGTACATGACCTTCAATAACATAACCGTCGACTACCGCTGTGTGACAGGAGGCCATCGCGGCTGAGACACCGTATTTATCCTTAACGGTCTGGACATCATCGGTAACGATGTCTTTAACCGTAAAGTTGTTGCTTTTGATATGTTCCAGCCATTTACCGCAACATTCACAGCTTGGGCTTCTATAAACAACCATAGTAACGGGTTTGCCGACTTCAAGGGTTTCGGCTTTTATAGAGCCATTAAGAATCAGTAAGCCCAGTGCCAACATAGTGTTTAATACTTTCATAAGTGTGTTCTCGCGTGACATTATTGATGATAAGCAGGACTATAGGCATGTACCGCATCGACCATTGCTTTAACATGCTCCGGATTCATGTCGGGCAATATACCGTGTCCCAGATTAAAAACATGCCCGGAACCGTTGCCATATTTATGCAAAATGGATTTGACTTTTTCGACGATAATTTCCGGTTGCGCGTAAAGAGCGACAGGATCCATGTTGCCTTGTAAAGCAACCTGGTCACCGACTCGGGCGCGGGCTTTTTGTATGTCGGTTTGCCAATCCAGACCCAAGGCATCATAACCGGCGTCGGTCATGGCTTCCAGCCAAAGTCCACCACCTTTGGTAAATAAAATGGTGGGGATTTGCTGTCCATCTATCGTGGTATTAAGTAAGGCTCTGACTTGTTTGGCGTAATACAAAGAAAATTCAACATAATCTTCAGAGGTTAACATGCCGCCCCAGGTATCAAACAACATGACCGCTTGAGCACCAGCCTCAATTTGGGCATTCAAGTAAGCCGCTACCGATTGCGCCAGTTTATCCAACATGACATGTAACAATTTGGGCTGTTCATACATTAAGCTTTTAACTTTCTGAAAACTTTTGCTGCTGCTACCTTCAACCATATAAGTTGCCAAAGTCCAGGGACTTCCAGAAAAGCCGATTAACGGCACACTACCTTGCAGGGTTTTTCTGATTAAGCGAACGGCATCAACCACATAACGTAAATCAGTATCGGGATCAGGAATGGGCAATTTTTTAATATCGGCCGCAGTTTTAACCGGATATTTAAATTTAGGACCTTCGCCTTCGGTAAAATAAAGTCCCAAGCCCATGGCATCCGGTATGGTTAATATATCTGAAAACAAAATGGCCGCATCAAAATCAAAGCGACGCAGTGGTTGCATTGTTACCTCACAGGACAGTTCGGGATTGGTACACAGATTTAAAAAACTGCCGGCCTCTTCCCTTATTTTTCTGTATTCGGGTAAATACCGTCCGGCCTGACGCATCATCCACACGGGCGTGTAGTCAACCGGTTGTTTTAAAAGAGCTCTGATAAAGGTGTCGTTTTTTAATGCAGTCATTATGAAGGTTTAAGATAATGTTTAAAAAGATAATCGTCCACGAAAAACACGAAAGACACGAAAAAAAATCTGATTGGGTGTGCTGGTGTATGGCCGTCATGTAGGCCGGAATAAGGTAACTCGCAAACAATAACTCCCACCCACTCGTTCCCACGCTCCGGCGTGGGAATGCCGATAGTGACGCTCCGCGTCACGCAACGCTGGAGCGTTGCCGGATGAATTCCCACGCTGGAGCGTGGGAACTAGGCGGATCTTGGGGGGTATTTTGTGCTGGTATCTGGCCGTCATGTAGGCCGGAATAAGGCTTTTCGAGCGCAAGCGAGAACAAGCGTTTCCGGCAGACCATTCGCTGAGCGGAGTCGAAGCGCCGGCATCGTTATCATAGCCCCGGTTAATTTTTTGGGCTACCCACTTTAGCCAGTACAAAATACTGGAGTTAGACCTGACAGGTTTATAAAACCTGTCAGGTCTGCCCCGTGTTAAGTTGGTAGCCATTTTTCGCTCATTGATTCTCGCCACTTTTATTGCCAACGGATTGTTCAACAACCGGAGCCGATATTCTTTTAAGATTGTATTCCGAGGCACTAAACCACTGAGTGCCAAGGGCTAAAGCAATTAATCCCAGCACGGCAGTCACCAGAATCCCTAGCGAATGGTTACCGGGTATGGCCTCGTCCAGCGGGGGTAGTTTAACGACCATTAAGCCTGGAATACCCTGCGTTTCGAGATAAACAGCGGCTATCAGGGTATCATCAATCTCATTAAAAGCGACCGGGGCGCGGGATTTAGTCGCTAAATGCTGTAAAAATTTACCGCATTGTTGTTCTGACAAGGGCGGGATTTCAATTAAGAGACCGGCATCAAGTGCATTATCAGAGTTGTATTTATCATCCAGCTCATCATTCGTTAACACAAAAACAAGCCGTAAAACCGGATTTTTGGCCGCATAATCAATAAGCGTGTTTATCAGTCCGGGCGCTAACTTGCCCGCCTCATCAATCATTAAAATGATTTTCTTGTGTTGCTTTTCAAGCCCCCGAAAAGCACCCGATAAAGTGTTAAGCGTCAAGTTCGGAAGGTTGTCCGGCTTAATAGCCTGAACCAGCTGTTTCTGAATCGTTTCGATGCTTAACTTTACCGTGCCTTTTACGGGACAATAAAGCCATGAATCAATCTTTCGCGCTTGCAGTACCGTTAAAAAAGTGGATTTACCGATACCTTCAGGGCCGCAAACAACCAACGCTTGCCTTGAGTTAGCCAGCAAGTGGATTAATAATTCCAGTTTGCGGGTTCGTTCCTGAGTGATTAAAGACTGCAAGCCCCGGTTTTTTTGATCAGCCAACGGCTTTTTCATCAGATACGTTACGGTATCATTTCCTGCCATAAGTGTTAAGCGTTTGTATTAACAGGTCTTGGTCTACATCAATGGGCAGGGTGGCTACACCGATTTTTGATAATAAAATCAGCCTGATTTGACCATTCACATTCTTTTTGTCAACGGCCATTAATTCTAAAAATCGATCTGAATCCAGTTGTTTTGGTGGATTAGTGGGTAAGTTGCATTTTTTAAACAATGCAATAATTCTGTCGACATCGGCATCCGTTAACCAGCCTTTTCTTCTGGACAGATCCGCCGCTTGGCAAGTACCTATCGCCACAGCTTCACCATGAAGATAAGTACCGTAACCTGAGCCTGTTTCAATGGCATGACCAAAGGTATGACCTAAATTTAGGGTGGCTCTAACACCGGTTTCAGTTTCATCTTCAGAAACAATCTCGGCTTTATTAATACAGGAGCGTTCAATAGCATAAGCCAGGGCTTGCTTGTCTCTGGTCAATAAAGCGTTGATATTAGTTTCCAGCCATTCAAAAAATTCGGGATCCCTGATCAAGCCATATTTAATCACTTCCGCCAAACCTGCGGATAATTGCCGGTCATCCAAGGTATCCAACACATCGGCATCGGCGATAACACATTGGGGCTGATAAAAAGCGCCGATCATGTTTTTACCCAAGGGATGATTAACGCCGGTTTTGCCGCCTACGGAAGAGTCAACTTGCGCCAATAAGGTGGTGGGTATTTGGATAAACGCAATGCCGCGCTGATAACAGGCCGCCGCAAAGCCGCCCATATCACCAATAACGCCGCCACCCAAAGCAATCAAGGTCGCATTACGGCTAAATTTACCAGCCAGTAATTTGTCAAAAATATGCGTGACCGTTTCTAAAGTCTTAAATTGCTCACCATCAGGCAATATGACGGTTTCAACAGCAAACCCCTGCAAGTTTTTTAAAACCTTGTCCAGGTACAAAGGGGCAATGGTGGTATTGGTCACCACCATCACTTGCCTGGCTTTGATATGGCGTGTGTAAAGCTCGACTTGGTTTAATAAACCCGCGCCTATATAAATCGGGTAACTACGGTCACCCAACTCTACTTGTAATGTTTTCATGTGTGTTAACGATTGGCGGATCTGTATTCTTCCAGGATATGGCTAACAACGGCTTTGCTTTGCATAACGCCGGTATCAATTATAAAATCCGCACAGGACAAATAAAGATGCTCTCGTTGGGCGAACAAATCTTCTATGCGCTCTTTGGGATTATCTGTTTTTAACAAAGGCCGTTGGGTATCCCGACGGGTTCGTTCCAATATCCGTTCTACCGAACATTGCAGATAGACAATAAAACCGTTTTCTTTTAAGAGTCGGCGGTTTTCGTCGCGTAAAATGGCACCGCCACCGGTAGCCAGTACGATGCCGTCTAATTCCGTCAGTTGCTGAATCATTTTTTGTTCGCGATCTCTGAAGCCTTCTTCGCCTTCAAATTCAAAAATAGTGGGAATATCGACCCCCGTACTTTCTTCAATCGCTTTGTCACTGTCGTAAAAAGGTACGGTCAGTGATTTTGCCAATTGGCGACCTATCGTGGTTTTTCCTGCGCCCATAAGGCCCACTAAATATATATTTTCTGATCTTGTCATCAAAATACCGTGCTGGTTTAAAATATCCCGTTAAAGGAAATTGTTACTGTTTCACAGTCCGTCGAGGACTGTCGTTTAAGATAATCACTTGTAAACATTCACCTCCCCCTTTGAAAAAGGGGGAGAGCATAGCGAGGGGCCGAGGGGGATTTATCTAATAAAATCTCCCCTAACCCCTCTTTTTCAAAGAGGGGGACTGAATGATTACCACGCCCTTAATACCCAAACAAAAAGGGGCATTTTAGTCGATAAATAAGACATCCTTCATAGAAGCCCAAATTTTTTATCACAAAAAATGCTAATAATCTCTGTAGGTCGGGTTAGGCGCTAGCCGTAAACCCGACACAGACACTTCGATTTGTCGGGTTACGCTGCCGCTAACCCGACCTACGCGACTGACTTTTTAAGTGCTATGCTACATTATAAGGTGAAAACTTAAAAAAAGGGCAGGATTATGCCCCTTTTTACCGCAAGAAGAAACTATCAATTGCTGACGGTGTTATCTTTGGAGATTTTTGGGGTTACAAAAATCAACAATTCAGTATTTTTTTTAATAACTGCTGAATTTGTAAATAGAAACCCGATACCCGGCAGATCACCAAAAAACGGGATTTTATTCTTGTTAACGGAATCAGTACCCTCATAAACCCCCCCTAAAACAACCGTCTCGCCATCTTCAACAAGAACCGACGTTTGAACCTGCCTTTTATCAATAGCTTTATTTTGTGCAGTACTCTGTGCCTCATTGACGCTATCTTTTTTAACCAGCAAATTCATGATAATACCTCCGCTAGGGGTAATTTGGGGAGTCACATTCAGTTCAAGGGTTGCATCCACATATTTTACTGTTGGCGGGTTAAGCCCTGATTGCGGCGTTACCGCTGGAACTTGGACGCCTTGCGTCATAACGGCGGTGCAGCGATCCATGGTCATGACCCTTGGATTGGATAATAACTCAGCTTTTCCTTCATTTTGTAAGGCCGAAAGCTCAAGATTCAACACATAATCGGCTGCCCTAGCGAGCGTCATTCCCAAAGCGCCCGGGGGGGTAGCACCTATCGCTGCCGCACCCATATCAACCAGCAAAGCATTAGGATCCAACGGGGTTCCGCCTGCTACGGTTCCTTGTGTACCCTTACCGCCCATGGCAAATGAAGTCCCTGTAGCTGAGCCCCCTCGGGCTACACCAAACTTAACGCCTAAATTTTTAGCAAAATTATTATCTGCAATAACAACCCGCGACTCAATCATCACCTGGCGTACTGGAACATCCAGCTTACGAATCATTATTTTTAATCCCTCCAGTAGTTTTGCTGTTTCTCGGACGATTAAGGTATTGGTTCTGACATCAACGAGTGCTGATCCCCTTGGTGAGAGCAAGGGTAGTGAATTATATGTGGAATTCGATTCTGTATTTTCCTGATTTGCTTGGAAGGACTTGCCAGTAAAACCTTCTCCATAGGCTCTTGCAGTGTTAATTCTATTTTCAGCTCTCTTTGATATCATGTCATCAATTGAACCACTAGACGAACTGGACGAACTGGACGAACTGGAGGTACTATTGCTCACTCCACAACTTCCAAAAGCCCCCGTATCTTTACCATTTAACAGGTTTCTAAAATTTTCGGCTTTGGCATAATTAATTTTAATATATTCAGTCATCAACGGATCTATTTGCTCAATAACGGTCGCCGTCTCTTGTTGTTGTTGTTTATACTCCTTAATCTTACCGACCGGGGCTATCAACGTAACCGTACCGGACTCAAATTTCTCCAATCCCTTGGTCATCATAATAAAATCCAGTGCTTCATCCCACGGCACATCATCCAGTTTTAAAGTAATTGTTCCGTTGACATCGTCACCGGCCACCACGTTTTGTCCGGTAAACTCGGCAAGAATGGCGATAACGCTGCGTATGTCAATTTCCTGAAAGTTTAAAGACAAGCGGTCACCTTTATATTTTATCCGTACTCTGTCAATCGCGTCTTTTTCTTCAATACTTAACGGCCGAAATTCAATCGTTAACAAGCCTTCAGATTGAAACAGGGAATAATCATAAAGCTCGTTTTGTGGTGTCACCGTGACCGTGGTTTCCTGTTTTGAAGCGACGGTATCAATAAACTTAATCGGGGTTGCAAACTCGGACACATCCAGTCTTTTCGCCAGATTTTCCGGCAAGCGGGTATTCAACAGGTTAATGACCACTTTTCCACCCTCCTGTTTGGAGTTAACCACGGTGTCGGGATTGTCTAGATAGATCAGTATGCGTCCTTCGCTTTTATCGCCCCGCTTAAAATCAAAGCCGCTAATAACTTGCTCGGGTATTAAGGTTTCCACCATGGAGTTAACATTTTTCTTGGCAACCGGCATTTTGGCTTTGGCTGCAACGGGTTTTAAGTTGACGGCAGCAATGGTTTTTGCACGGTTTAACGTCAGCAACACTTTATTGCCCGACACCTTGGTTTCAAACGGCGTAGCTTCAAGCAGGTTAATCACCACACGAATTCTATCAGCCGCTTCTGCGATATAAATAGTGCTCACCCCCGCTTGGTTAACCGGAATCATTTTTTTTGCCAATCCATTGGTAACACCGACAAAATCCAGGGCAATACGCGCCGGATTGTCCGTTTGAAATACTTTAGGTTCAACCGCAGCTCCATTCATGTCCAGTTGTATTTGTAATTTTTCGCCGGAAAGTGCAACGAAATCTATTGCTGTAATGGCCAAGTCATCGGCGTTAACCGGTGCGCTTTGGCATAGCAACAAAAACAAGAGCGGGCAAAAGCCTAAAAAACGCCCCACTTGATTTAAAACAATACTGCTTTGCTGAGTCTTCATTACTTATTCCCAAAATTACTCTGTTAACGCTAATGCTGTTTGTTGCTCATGCCATACCCCCGGCTTTTCTGTGACTATTTCCATCAGTTCAATTTTATCAACGCTGATGCGGATAATTTTTCCGTAATTTTTCCCCATATAATTACCCGTTTGAACACGATGAATGCTGCCGTCACCTGCTTTTACCAGTCCCCACAAGTTTGATTTCATTTTTATGGTACCGACCATTTTCAAATCTTCCAAAGGCAATAGCTCCAGCTCTTCTTTGCGACGGGTAAAATTAGGTCGTATGCCACTGCCTGTTGCTGGCACCGGTGTTACATCGGGCTGTTCAGGTTGTGCCAGCGGTTTAAAGGGATCACGAAGACCTGTGGGGTTAAATATAAAGGTTTCAACCGCCTTAATTTCAGGTAATGGTGGTATTCTTCCTTTAGGTGCGCCCTTAACTGTTGAGATATACTGCTTTAAATCGGCAAAGTCGTCATTGCCACAACCGGTTAGACAAGCCAAAATAATGGCACAACCGATTGATAAATAGTGTCGATTTTTATTTGAAAAAAATAAGCCAGGGTCTGTCATTATTTTCTATCCCGCTTCTTCTTGGCTCCAGTACCCACTGAAGCTGTTTTATCTTCCTCGTTGTAAGTCTTTACCACGGCACTCATCAGCAGTTCTCCCAGCTTGCCTTCGGGGGTGATTTTGACATCGTGCAGGGTCACAATTCTGGGCAAAGAGGCCAAGCCACTCACAAACAACCCCAGTTCTTCGTATTTCCCTACCACCTGTATATTAATCGGTAACTCTGAGTAAAAGTCTTTTATGATGGACGCTTCCGGCTTAAACAACTTAAATTGTAGACCACTCGCCAAACCTGTTTGCGAAATATCAACCAACAGGCTGGCAACTTCTTCTTCGGTGGGCATTTGCCGGATCATTTCATCCAGTAATGTTTCAATTTGCTTTAATTGATCCTGATAATCCTGAAGATTAACGGCTTTTTTTTGTTTTACCTCAAAATCAGCTTTTAATGTCAGCTCTTTCTGCTTGGCAGTATCCAGCGTTTTTAGCTGATCCAATGTGTCAAAATAAACCCCGGCACTGACGACGGCAACGCAAGTAACAAGTATGATTGCTATTTTAACGGGTTCAGGCCAATTTCCCGTCGCATGAATATCCCAATTAATTTCCGACAGATTCACGGCTACCTCCCATTTCAGCTTTAGCGCCGGACTTTTCTTGCGTAGCACGTAGGGTAAAATCACTTAACTGTTCCGTACCCGTTTTATCGGCAGACGGTTTGTCGGGTGATCTAATCACGGTCAGTCCGGGTGTTTGCAGCCAGGGCGATGTCTCTATGGCTCTCATAAATGCCGAGACTCTGGCATTGGATTGTGATTTGCCCTCAAAAATTAATTCTGATCCGGTTTGCGTAAATTTGCTAAGAAAAACACCGTCCGGTGTCGTCTTGGCGATTTCATCAAACAGATGCACTATCTCCGGGCGACTTTCTTGTAATTTTTGAATCAGATCTATTTTAGCCAATAATTTGTGTTTTTTTTCTTCAATGATATTAATGTCTACAATTTTTTTATCCAATAGCGCAATTTCGCTTAACAGTAATTGGTTTCTTTGTTCCTGATAGCTGTTTAAGCCTGCCATATAGGAATGAAGCAAGCCCAGTATAATAATGCCCACCAAAACCGATAGCGCGATGGCATTTAAAAAATCTTTCTGCTTTCTCTTAAGTAGCACTTCCCGCCACGGCAGTAAATTAATTTTTGTCATTAATCAAAACTCCTTAATGCCAAGCCACAAGCAATCATCATTGCCGGTGCGTCACTGTATAAAGTGTCCGAATTTATTTTATTCGACAACGTCATATTTATAAAAGGGTTGGCGATATAAGTGGGGACGCCTAAATTGCTTTCAACCAATTTATCTACGCCTTGAATGGATGCGCAACCGCCCGCCAGAATAATGCAGTCAATGGTTCTGTTGGCACTTGAGGATACAAAAAACTGTAATGATCGTTGGATTTGCTGAACCATTGCTCTTTTAAAAGGGCCCAGTACATCTACGATATAGTTTTCAGGCAATCCGCCATGCCTTTTTCCCATACCGGCTTCTTGGTAAGAAAGTCCGTATCGACGTTGAATTTCTTCGGTTAATTGCTTGCCGCCAAATTCCTGTTCCCGTGTATAGATGACCCTGCCATTATGCAATAGGGTCAAGGTTGAGATAGTTGACCCTATATCGGCAATGGCCACTGTTTTAGCGCCGGTTGAGTTTTTAAAAGGGTCGGGCAGCAATGAAAAAGCATTTTCCATCGCGAAGGTTTCAACATCGATAATACTGGCTTTTAACCCGGCTTTTACTAATGCCTCAACACGGTCGTCAACATTTTCTCTTCTGGAGGCCACGAACAGCACGTTAACCAAGTCAGGATTGTTATCGTTGATCCCTTGCACTTCAAAATCGAAATTCACTTCATCCAGTGAATAAGGCACATATTGATCTGCTTCAATCATGATTTGGTTTTCCATCTCAAAATCAGATAATGAGCTTGGCATAGTAATCATTTTTGTTATTACCGCCGATCCTGAAACGGCAACCGTTGCTTCATTCAGCTTGGACTGGGAGCGCAGTAAAGCCGTTTTTATAGCCTCGGCTATCGTATCGACATGGGCAATATTTTTCTCAATAAGGGGAGCTTGATGTAACGGTGCTACCGCAAAGCTTTCAACCCGGTAATGGGGGCCTGATTTACTTAATTCCAGTAACTTTACAGCGGCTGAGCTAATATCAATACCAAGAACAGCATTCTGTTTGCGCTTAAACCAGCTCATGATAACCTCTTAAAAACGGATTATTAATATGTAATGCACTGCTTTTTTATTGATTGCCGGCAAGATGACCTATAACTTGATCTTCAAGCCTGTTTACAAATGATTTTATAAGGCCTTTTTGCTCTAGTGTCTATTGTTGACTGATTTTAACTGTAAAGTATAGCTTTCACTAGCGGATTATACTTTGCGCGGCGACTATTTTAAATTTTTGCGAGTCGTAGGCCGGAATAAGACCACCCAAGCGTAGCGCGTGGTGGCGTTTCCGGCATACTCGAGAGGATGCCGGAAACGCTTATTCTCGCTTGCGCTCGAAAAGTCTTATTCCGGCCTACGTCTGTCTTGTTATATTTTTTGGGTAACAAAGGGAGGCATTTTTAGGTGTTGACAGGATTACAACCAAGGCCAACCTGAAGAATCTACATAAATAGGGGAGGAGATTTAAAAGGTGTTTTTTCACAAACGACTTTATTACAATTCAATCGTTAACAAGGATCGATGTCATGACAGTACACGAAGATGGTTTATAACGGATATATTTTACCGGCATAAGCAATAATCCCGCACTTCAAAGACTTATCAATAAGTCATTGAAGTGCGGTGTTATTTTGCTCATTATCCGCTGACAAGCAAGGCGAGTACAACGAGTTGTTGTGTACGCTCTTTTTAAAAAAGATTGAACTATAAGCGGACTTAAAATTTTGAGCTTTTTATTTTCCGTATTTTTTACGGAATTTATCAACACGACCGGCTGTGTCAACAACGCGCTGTTTGCCTGTATAAAAAGGATGGCATGCAGAACAAACTTCTATCTGCAAATCTTTACCTAATACAGAACCGGTTGCAAATACATTACCGCAACCACAAGTTACCGTAATTTGTTTATATTCAGGATGAATTTCTGGTTTCATATTACTTACACTTTACCCACAAAGAGACTACATACAATTAAATAACCCCATATAATACGTTTTTCATTAACAATTGGCAACCCTTGTTGGATTTATGCGCGTTATTACTTTAAATGCCAACGGCATCCGTGCGGCAGAACTCAAAGGTTTTTTTACCTGGATTCAGCAACAAGAGGCCGACGTTATTTGCCTGCAAGAAACAAAAGCCCAAGCGTGACGGGATTTGCAACCCTGTTACTCACGTTTTGAAAGTTATTTAATCCTTCAAACGTTTCAGAAAAATCGTAGAGCCTTATCCGTGCTTATCAGTCAAATTCGTGTTCTGTTGTTGATGCTATTCGGCTCCCGCCGGTTTGTCTTGATCATTCCAGGGGGCGACTTTAAGCAACAACAACATGCCGGGTATGGCGATGACAAAGCAAAACAGAAAAAAAGATACCCACCCAAACCATTCCACCAAATAACCGGTAGCGGCATTGGCAAAGGTGCGTGGCACGGCTGCCAGACTGGTGAATAAAGCGAATTGGGTTGCGGTGTAAAGAGGATGTGTGGTGTGGGCGATAAAAGCCACAAAAGCCGCCGTGCCCAAGCCTACACCCAACGCTTCAATGCCGATAACCATCGCCAGCCAGGGTAGGCTGTGACCTATTGTTGCAAGCCAGGCAAAACCCAAAATAGCAATCATCTGTACCATACCAAAAAGCCACAAGGCACGATTAATACCGAGACTAATCATCCAAATCCCTCCGAGTAATCCACCGATAACACTCGGCCACAAACCGGCATTTTTGGCGACCAGTCCAATCTCTGTTTTACTGAAGCCCATATCAAGGTAAAACGGTGTAGCGAGCGCCGTCGCCATGCTGTCGCCCAACTTGTAAAAAAAGATGAAGGCAAGCACCAGGCACGCTGATTTTATCCCCTTGCGCTGGATAAATTCTTGAAAAGGCTCAACCACGGCAGCCCGGAGTGTTTTCGGCGCACCATTTTTAAGCAGGGGCTCAGTGACCAAAAGCGTCATGATAATACCCGGCAACATAAACAAGGTGGTAATCAAAAATACGCTATTCCAAGGCAAGTGATCTGCCAGTATCAGTGATAAAGAGCCGGGTATTAATCCGGCAATTTTATAGGCATTAACATGTATGGCGTTACCCAGACCCAATTCGGTATCCAGTAATAATTCACGTCGATAGGCATCCAGCACAATATCTTGGGACGCGCTAAAAAATGCGACCACAAAGGCCAGATAAGCGATAGTCCATAAGTCCAGATTGGGATGCAGCGCACCGAAACCTGGAATGGTCAGGAGTAATGCCGTTTGCGCGATAAACAGCCAGCCACGCCGACGTCCGAGCGGTGGAATGTAACGGTCAAACAACGGTGCCCATAGAAATTTCCAGGTAAACGGCAATTGAATAAGTGCGAACAAGCCGATGGATTTCAAATCCACACCTTCAGAACGTAACCAGGCCGGTAACAGTGCAATTAAAATATACAGCGGCAAACCCGAACTAAAGCCGGTGAATATACAAATGAGCATCCGCTTGTTGAGCAGTACTTCCCTGATGTTCGTGTTATTTTTCACTGGAGACCTTAAGAGTTTGTTGCAGGAGTCGTACTAAAGAAAGGGGAATGTAGTATTTTGAAAGATTTTGAAAGATTTTCACCACAAAGACACGAAGAACACGAAGAAAAGCGCAATGTGGTTTAGTGGATAACCAAACTAAAGTTACGATTCACATAGTGCAAAAAAACTGTACTTATTCAGTCCCCCTCTTTGAAAAAGAGGGGTTAGGGGAGATTTTATTAGATAAATCCCCCTCATTCCCCCTTTTTCAAAGGGGGAGGTGAATACTTACAAAAAACTTCGTGTTCTTCGTGTCTTCGTGGTGAATTTTTAAAAAATCAGACTTTGTGGTGAATTTTTAAAAAGCACCGCACGAGTTGTGCGGTGCTTTAAAGCTTTCAACCATTAACTAAATAATGAACAAAAATACTGGCTGCGTAACCAGCTGCAATTGCAGGAGTCCATTTTAAATGACTGAAAAAAGTGTACTTATGGTTGGATTGACCCATTAACGCAACACCGGCTGCTGAACCGACAGATAACAAAGATCCACCAACGCCCGCAGTTAAGGTAACTAATAACCATTGATACAAATCCATATCCACATTCATGTTAAGCACAGCAAACATAACGGGAATGTTATCAACAATGGCAGAAATTATACCCACCAGAATGTTGGCTGTGGTCGCGCCCAAGCCGTCATACATGGCACCTGACAATAATTCAAGGTAACCGATATAGCCTAAACCGCCCACAGCAAATACGACACCGAAGAAAAACAACAAAGTATCCCATTCGGCAAGACGCACTTTATTGAAGATGTCAAAACCGACTTCATCTTCAGCTCTGCGGTTCTTTTTCAAAAAGAAACCATACAGCATCAACACGGAAAGACCGACCATCATGCCCATAAACGGAGGCAAATGTAGTCCCTGTTTAAAGCTGACCGCAGTCACGATAGTCAACAGGAATAATACGCAAATTTGAATCGCACCGGGCTTTAATACAACGGCCGCTTCCGAGGTTACTTTGGGTTGCTCATCAGGCACTGCAAAATACATAATTGCAGCAGGTACGGCGTAATTGACTGTTGAAGGAATGAAAAGCTTGAAGAAATCAAAGAACTCGGCATAACCCGCTTGCCAAACCATTAAGGTGGTGATGTCGCCAAAAGGACAAAACGCACCGCCGGCATTGGCAGCAACGACCAAATTTACAAAACCGATACTGACAAACTTCTCGTTATCCGCACCAACGGCCATAACCACTGCGCCAACCAGCAAAGCGGCTGTCAGGTTATCTGCCACTGCCGATAAAAAGAAAGTGATGATACCGGTAATCAAAAACAATTTACGATAACCAAACTGTCTTCTTACCAACCACGAGCGCAAGGCTTCAAAGACGTTGCGTTCAGCCATTGAGTTGATATAAGTCATGGCAACCAATAAAAACAACATTAGCTCGGCATATTCTTTCAAATTGTATTCGAAAGCTTCGTGCATCGCTTCAACTGAAACACCTTTTTGCGATGCTAAAATTGCCGCGTGTGCCCAGATAATACCCGCTGCAAGAATAACCGGCTTGGATTTACGCATGTGCGTAAATTCTTCGGTCATAACAAAACCGTAAGCGATAATAAAAATTAAAACGGTATAAATACCTCGCTCAGTCCCGGTCATACCCAGACTTTCAAAACCACCTGCCATTGCCATTTGAGGTACCAGCAATACCCCCAACAAAATTAATAAAAATCGCACAAAAAAATCCCCCTACTCAGTTTTATAGTTTGTAAATATAATAAATTTTAACGGTTAATGGTATCACCAACTAATAAGTTTTGTCATTTTATGACGCACAGTATATGATTACCGGCCATGATTATTCCCCAGAAAGGCCTATTAAACGCTCATCTATGTATCAGTATAACGATAACGACCAAATCCTTGTTGACGAACGGGTAGCCCAATTTAGAAGGCAAACCGAACAATATTTAAAAGGCGAAATATCTGAAGATCAATATCGCGCATTACGTTTACGGAATGGCCTTTACGTTCAAATTCATGCACCTATGTTACGAATTGCCGGCCCTTATGGTCTGTTTAATTCCCGACAGTTGCGTAAATTAGCCCATATTGCCCGCACTTATGACAAAAACTATTGTCATTTTACCACCCGGCAAAATGTTCAGTTTAACTGGCCCAAATTAGAAGAAGTTCCCGATATTCTGGAAGAACTGGCCAGCGTACAAATGCATGCCATTCAAACCAGCGGCAACTGTATGAGAAACACCACATCCGATCATTTGGCCGGTGTTTGTATTGATGAAATTGAAGATCCTCGCCCTTATTGCGAAATTATTCGTCAATGGACTACCTTACATCCTGAATTTGACTACTTGCCGCGTAAGTTCAAAATAGCGGTAAGTGGTGCCCTGCATGACAGAGCGGCTACGCAGTTTCATGATGTCGGTTTGCATTTGGTTAAAAATGATGCCGGCGAAACAGGATTTAAAGTCATCGTCGGTGGTGGCTTGGGTCGCACCCCGGTCATAGGGCAAGTGATTAAACCGTATCTGGAAAAAAAGCACCTGCTGTCTTATCTGGAAGCCATACTGCGTATTTATAATTTATTCGGTCGTCGTGACAATAAATACAAGGCACGCATCAAAATTCTGGTTAAAGAATCCGGACTGGATAAATTCTCCGCCTTAGTTGAACAAGAATGGCAACTGATTAGAGACGGCAACGAATTAAGCAATGAACGCATTAATGCGATGAAAGCCCAGTTTGTCGATCCGGCCTACGAAACTGATGCAGTTCTTGATACCGGTTTTAGCGAGCAGCAACAAGAAAACAAAGCGTTTGCAACCTGGGTAAAACACAACACGGCAACCCATAAAATACCGGGTTATCACGCGGTCTTTTTGTCATTAAAAGCACCGGATTCCCCTCCAGGGGATATGACCGATACCCAACTGGATGCGGTAGCCGATCTTGCCGATCAATACAGTTTTGGAGAAATCAGAAGTACGCACCGACAAAACCTGATTCTGGCTGACGTAAAACAAGCTGATTTATTTGCACTCTGGCAACAACTGGATAGTTTGAAACTGGCAACGCCCAATATTGGCACGGTCACGGATATGATTTGCTGTCCCGGACTGGATTTTTGCTCTCTTGCCAATGCCGGCTCTATTGGTGTTGCCAAAGAAATCAATGAAGCCCTTGATGATATGGATTACATTCACGACATCGGTGATTTAAAAATCAATATGTCTGGCTGCATGAATGGTTGCGCTCACCAAAGCGTCGGTCATATCGGCATTCTGGGGGTTGATAAAAAGGGCACTGAATGGTATCAAATAACCTTGGGCGGTTCTTCGGAAAATAAAGCCGCCATAGGCGAAAGATTGGGGCCTGCCGTTGCCAAAAATCAGGTAACCAAAGCTGTCACCACTATTCTGGCTGTTTACGTCAAAAATCGCCTGAATGACGAATCATTCCTGGACATGGTCAACCGTGTTGGCATTACCCCTTTTAAAGAGCAAGTCTATGCAAATAATTAAAGACCAACAGATTATCGATGATAACTGGAGCTATGTTGCTGATGAGGCCGACTTAAAAGCCGGTAACATCAGTGTGTCATTAGCCCGTTGGCATCAAGATAAAGCGCGATTACTAAGCCGTGAAGGCAAGCTGGGGGTCAGAATTGGGCCCTCCGATGTCGTTGCTGAGCTTGCCCCTGATTTGAACGCTATTCAACTCATTGAACTGGATTTTCCGGACTTTGCTGATGGTCGTTCATTTTCACAGGCCTGGCTGTTGAGAGGGCGCTACCACTATTTAGGTGAAATTAGGGCAACCGGTCACTATATGACCGATCAAGTATTTTATTTGTCGCGGGTCGGCGTAAACGCGTTTAATCCGGAAAAAATTGAAGACCTGCCGATTGTTTTGGCTAATTTGAATGACTTTACCGTCAAGTATCAAGGCTCCATTAATTAACGCGTAGGTCTATACGAATCAACTTAAAGATATTAATTCACCACGAAGACACGAAGTTCACGAAGAAAAACAAAGCAAAATCTTCGTGTTCTTCTTGTCTTCGTGGTAAATATCTTACTTGATGTCATGCGTTCGGGATTACAAAACCCTATACACATCAATTTAAATATATTACAGACCACGAAGACACGAAGTTCACGAAGAAAAACAAAGCAAAATCTTCGTGTTCTTCGTGTCTTCGTGGTAAATATCTTACTTGATGTCATGCGTTCGGGATTACAAAACCCTATACATATCAATTTAAATATATTACAGACCACGAAGACAAGAAGTTCACGAAGAAAAACCAAAGCAAAATCTTCGTGTTCTTCGTGTCTTCGTGGTGAAATGTCTTAACTTGATGGTCGAAATTATTTATTTGAAAACGTATAAACCCAAATCCCCCGATTTTTTATTGGACTCTGCATGTATTCCCAAGGCATCAAAAAAAACATAGTCGTCCGCACCTTTAAAAAAAACCGTTCGCTGGCAGGTGATATTCATCCCCTGTTGGAGCGGTTATTTTTAGCGCGGGGTATCACGTCCGAAACAGAGCTGGACAGGACGCTGTCAAAACTGCCATCGCCGTGGTTATTGTCGGGTATGGAAGCGATGGTGGAGCATTTGATTACCGCCATCAATGAACAACAACGGATTTGCATAGTCGCCGACTTTGACGCCGATGGTGCCACCAGTTGCGCGGTTGCCATCAAAGGCTTGCAGTTATTGGGGGCAGGGCAGGTGTCATTTGTGGTTCCCAATCGCTTTGAATACGGTTATGGCTTAACGCCGGAAATTGTCGAACTGGTTAAGCTGCAAAATCCTGAGGTCATTATTACCGTTGATAACGGCATATCCAGTATTGACGGCGTTAAGGCGGCAACAGATGCCGGTATCAAAGTGCTGGTGACCGACCATCATTTACCCGGTCACGAGTTACCCGCCGCCGCTGCCATCGTCAATCCCAATCTGCTTAATGATAAATTCCCCTACAAATCGCTGGCAGGCGTGGGCGTTATCTTTTATGTACTCATGGCCTTGCGTAGCCGGTTAAGGGAACAAAACTGGTTTGAGAGCCATCAGGTTCCCGAACCCAATCTGGCGCAATTGCTGGATTACGTTGCGTTGGGGACGGTTGCCGATGTCGTTGCGCTGGAGCAAATCAACCGGATTTTGGTACATCAAGGTTTATTAAGAATACGCACGGGGCGTTGTCATCCAGGCTTGAATGCACTCATTGAAGTCTCGGGGAAAAATCCCCGAACCATTATGGCCTCTGATTTGGGCTTTTCATTGGGCCCAAGACTCAATGCAGCAGGGCGTATGGATGATATGTCACTGGGTATTCAATGTTTATTAACCGATGATCCGGCGTTGGCAAAAGACATGGCGTACCAACTTGATCAGTTGAATAATGATCGTCGGGAAGTTGAAGCCGTTATGAAGCATGAGGCTATGGCTTACTTAACGGACATGAAAGCACTGGATAGACACCATTTACCGTCCGGTGTTTGTTTGTTTGATGCCAACTGGCATCAAGGTGTTATCGGTATTTTAGCGTCACGTATTAAAGACCAGGTACATCGACCGGTTATTGCTTTTGCTCCGGCGGGCAAAGACTTAATAAAAGGCTCTGCCCGCTCTATTCCGGGTGTGCATATTCGTGATGTGTTAAGTGATATTGCCGCGTTGCATCCCAAATTACTCAGTAAATTTGGTGGTCATGCCATGGCCGCCGGCTTAAGTTTAAATATGCACGACTATCCGGCCTTTGCCCTGGCTTTTGATGAGATGGTCGGTAAACGCTTGGCGAGTGTTGATTTGGAACAAAAAATACTCTCTGATGGCCAACTGACTGAGCAGGAAATGTCGCTTGAAATCGCCGATTTATTACAAAATGCAGCCACCTGGGGTCAAGAATTTCCGGAACCTGTTTTTGACGGCGTGTTTGATGTGATTCAAGTGCGCATCGTAGGGCAACGCCATCTTAAATTGGTACTAAGAAAACCTGACGGTGATCTGGTGATCGATGCCATCGCTTTTTTTGTCGATAAACCTGAACATTGGCTGGGCTTAAGACGAATCAAAGCCGCTTACAAACTCGATATTAACGAATTTAGAGGCAATCGAAGCGTACAGTTTATTGTGCAATATTTTGAAAAAATAACTTAAATTCCGGGAACGCCAAGCCCCAGCGTGTAGGGTGTATAAGCGAAGCGCCACACCGAATTGAATTACGAACGCGGGACGGGGTTTGCAGTCCTGCCCCAAGCGTTTGGTATTAACCGTTATTCAAAAAGTTTGCGTTAGTTAACTCGCAATAAATAACCCCCACCATCGTTCCTACGCTCCTGCGTCACGCAACGCTGGAGCGTTGCCGGATGAATAAAGTCGAATTAATTTTTCGCACTTGGCAATGAGACGTTGCTTAACCGTTTTAAGGTCGCTCAATTTGAAATTCCCGGTTTTGGTAAACAATAACCAAGCTGTCAGGGCGGATTTCTTTGAGTAGCATGGCGTCTTTTATTTGCTGGCCGGATTTATATTTGACCATATCAATCATGACGAAGCAGTCTTCAGGATGTTCTGAATAGACAAATACATTGATACTCAACTTCGGCACTGTCTGGCGAAAGTCATAGGGCAGATCGCTTAAAAACGGGGGGCCTTTTTTTACGGGGAGCGTTTTCGGAGGAATGGGTTCAAGGTTGGCAGCAGTCTCAATTTCGATGGGTGCTGGTGCCGGTAGTACGGGTTTGTTGGTAATAGGCAGCGGTTTGATTGCGTTAGCAGTCGGTTTTTTTGTGACAGCTATTTTTTCCGGCTTTTGTGTCTCAACCCATTCTGCAATCGAGGTTGTTTTGGTTTCTGTTTTTTGTACAGTTTTTTCCGGTTGAGTCACTTTATCCATCACAATGGCATTGCCCCTGGCTTCTTGTGCAGGCAGCAATTTTGATACCGGTTGCACGGTTAGGTCAGGCGTTGGTATCGGGTTCTTTTGAATAAACCAAACAAGGCAGGCAATCAGCAACACATTGCCGGTAACCAGAACAGCGTAAAATTTCGCTGTCTTGTTGCGGTTTTGTGGCGGTTGCTGGAGACGGATTTTGTCCGTTACGGTTTCAGGCTGAACAGCTTGTCTTTCTTGTTCTGATTTACGTAGGGCATTTAGAATAAAAGACATAATTAATCGGTTATTTCCAAGTGATGCGAATCAAGGCTGCTTGCCAATTTTTTAAGATGCGCCAAGGTCTGGTCTCCCACTTTACCATCTTCCGGTAATTGATGCTGGTGCTGAAAATTGATAACGCGAGCGACTAAATGATCATCATAAAAACGTGGCAGTTCTGGATTTTCGGTTTTTCCGTCAATAGAGGTTAACAAACGCCGCAACCATAACACGTTATCCGATGAATGGTGTGGGTACATGGGGCTGAGATACACGGTTGATGCAGGTTCCAGCATTAAATAATAACCGTTCCAGTGTTTCTGCACATCCGCTACCGGGAAAGTGGCTTTATCTTTAAAATGAATCATGGCTTGGTTTTGTCCAAATCCGGTAAGCAAAGCATAGCGCTTTTCTTTACCTGCCAAGGAGAATTCCAGAATAACCGGACGATTAAGTGCCAGCATCTCTTTCCAGGTGGCTTTGCCAAACACGCAGCGCAATCCTGTTGTTTTAACATAAGGGCAACCAACCTGATTATTCTCAGGGATGGGTTTGTCCCAAAGTTTCAAGGCGCTGATTAATGCAATGTTTAAGGAATGATCCGGGTTATTAATCCAGTCATCAAGTGTTTGCAGGGTTGCCACCGGAGCGGTATTAACTTTTTCAACAGGAAGCGATTTTTGTGGGTCAGGCAAATTCCTGGGTTCGATGCTGTTGGTTTTTGTCGGGATGGCTGGGTAGGGTGTTGCCGGATTGATTTTGGCTTGATGATTGAGGTTCGGCCAAGCCTTTAAAAAATAGAGACCCGTGGCAATACAACCTAAAAGCAGTAGCGTTAAAAAGGTCGTTGGATAAGGCGTTTTTTGACTGGACTCTTCCAGCGTTTCTTTGGCTGCACGGTTAACGATTGCCGGCGTAACGCTATAAGTGTCGGTTGAGTAAGCACCCAGTAAGGCGCGATCACAAAGTATATTAATCACTCTGGGAATACCTGAAGACAGTTTGTAAATTTTGTGTATGGCACTGTCTTTAAAAATATCCGGATGACCGTTGCTGACTATGAGTCGATGGCGTATATAAGCGCGGGTTTCTTCCAGCGATAAAGGCAATAAGTGATAACGGGCGGTAATGCGTTGATTTAACTGACGCAAATCTTGTCTTTTCAGTAAATCTTTCAATTCGGGTTGACCGACCAGAATAATCCGCAATAATTTTGTTTTACTGGTTTCCAGGTTGGTCAGCAGACGGATTTGTTCCAGCACGTCCATGCTTAAATTTTGCGCTTCATCAATCAGTAAAACCGTGCGTCTACCGTTGGCATGGGCGGTAAGTAAATACCGGTTTAAAAGATCAATCAGGTTTTTTAAGGTGTGTTGATTTTTGTTATAGATAATCCCCAGTTCATCACAAATAGTCGCCAATAACTCGATGGCGTTAAGCTTGGAATTTAATATCAGGGCAAGATCTATGTTTTGGGGTAGTTGCTGTAAAAGGCAGTGGCAAAGTGTGGTTTTTCCTGTACCCACTTCACCTGTTAAAGCAACAAAGCCGCCACCAAAATCCATACCGTAAAGAAGATGCGCCAAACCCTCCTGATGGCGTGGACTCATATAAATAAAGTGCGGATCGGGCGATATGGAAAACGGCAATTCGCTAAAATGAAAGTAGTGGCTATACAAGGTATTGAATTTTTTCAGTAAAGCTAAAGATTTATTATTGTAACCTACAACTTGAAAATCAATACCTTAAATGTTGGGGGCTTGTTGGTTTAAGATAACCCGGTGCCTTATTCCGGCCTCATAGACATCAACTTAAGACATCTCACCACGAAGACACGAAGAACACGAAGATTTTTCTTTGGTTTTTCTTCGTGAACTTCGTGTCTTCGTGGACTGTAATATCTTTAAGTTGATGCGTATGGGGTGGCCTTATTTCGGCCTACGCCTGAGTTTAATGATGGTGGTGATGGTGCTGAACCGGCGGTTTTTTTACCGTTAGAGAACAGGTGTGGTTAGTGGTGCCTTGCTCAATTTGCAAGGTGCAGTGATGAACGGCGTGGTGTTCTTCAAGCGTGCGTACGCAATCATCAATAAAGCTATCGCCCGGGTGGCCGTTGGGCATGACCAAGTGGACGGTTAGCGCATTTTCGGTGGTGCTCAAACCCCAAATATGCAGGTCATGAATGTCTGTTACGCCTTCTAATTGGCATAGATAGGCATCAATGGCAGGCACATCAATCTGTGCCGGTACCGCACTCATGGCCAGTTGCAGCGATTCACGCAGCAAACCCCAGGTGCCGAAGACAATGACCACCACGATAAGCAGACTCATAACCGGGTCTAGCCAGTACCAACCGCTGTACAGCATACCGATTCCGGCAAGTACGACAGCCAGTGATACTGCGGTGTCGGCGGCCATGTGCAGATAAGCGCTGCGAATGTTTAAATCTCCTTTGCTGCC
>Ga0194056_10000113_pt1 | contig 36218 bp, 29 predicted proteins | sample SepL4413m_MetaG_FD_155458 | JGI IMG/M metagenome (GOLD analysis project Ga0194056, IMG submission 155458) | Anoxic zone freshwater microbial communities from boreal shield lake in IISD Experimental Lakes Area, Ontario, Canada - Sep2016-L442-13m | ecosystem: Environmental > Aquatic > Freshwater... | reverse complement strand
AGACTAAACGCACTGGCGGCTTTGCGGCCGCGCGACACCTGAGGGGGTGTCGCGGGCCGCTAGTCTCAGTAAAAACAACACACCTTAACTTTACCCAAAAACTGTCCAGCGCGCCGGGTCCGCCGCAGTCTTCTGTGAAAATTCAGTTGTTTCTCTTTTTCCACCCTTTTCAAGGAGATTTTAGCATGAATCGCCCAGTTTCCTTCGTCGTCTTGGTTGGCATTGCTTGCACGTTTTTGGGTTGCGCGCCGAGTGACCCCGTAGAGAATTTGAAGTGGCACTTTGAGAAGTCGATTAACGAATACAATGCAAAGGCCAAGAGTAGTGGAGGTATTGAGATTGATAGGTCCAAAATCAGGGTAAATGTTAGGAAATCTGATAATCTCGTTACACCATTCTTAGCAGACATTGAGATAGTGCTCAATAATGAAAAGCACCGTGCTCATTACGAATACCGAGAGAAAGCGTGGGAGCGTTCTGGCGTTGTATTACGGTTTGACGAAAGTCTTTATAATCATGCGAAGAAGGATTTTCAGAAACTCGACATGCGTGAAGAACTCGCAGCGTTAGATAGTGACGATTGCTCTCTTGTTTGGCGCCCGAGGCAGCCGATTCCAGAAGTATTTGAACTTCCAAAGAACAAATAGACTGTTCCAAGATGCTATTAAGTCTTGGTTAGATGGTAAGATATCAGATATTTATACCTAAAGGTGTAGAGGGGATTAAAAAGCAGAAGAGGATATGGGATTTAATCCAATTATTAAGCAGACAAAAGATTCCTCTATTAAAGATGATGATATTCAAGCAACTATTAAACTGTGCGGAATGTCACCCCTCAAATATGGAAACCGTGGAAATAATACAAGCAAGGTGTTTCTTCTAATGTATCCCCATAGACAAAGAGTTTAATGGGGATAGGTTGGATAGTACACCTTTTCTTTACTGCTTCATAACTTTCCGACAGGGTTTCTCTCTTCAATTAGTTGCTAAAAGTGTATCTTTCAATCAGGTAGACCACTTTTTTTTTCAAGACTTCTAAAAGTGTATGTTTCATTTATGGGGTTGCTATGCTTGGATGCACCTCTACCTGGGGGGTGGGTCAAATCTAACCCTTCATACTGAAAAAAGACCCCCAAGAAGATTTAGACCCCTTACCCTCTACATACCTCTAAATAGTCCTATTTTCAGGGTCTTTTGGACGATAACATTAGTCATTAAGGGCTATTCCTGCCACAGGCCGCAGTGGCGAAGAATCTTCTCGATCACCGCGCCTTGCGGCGGTTCGATGAAGACAATGACCGCCATCTGGCCGTGACACCGAGGACCTGTCCATCATTAACTCCGCGTTTTTGTGGTGCGGCCGTCCCGGCTGCATGCGCAGGCGAGACGCCCGCACCACAAGTTGTTTTTGGACGAGTACTTAGAACAGCACAGCGGGTCAATCTCCTAGACCCGCTTGATGAGCATGGCCCAGGTCGGACTCGCGCGGCGGGGGGCTGGGGAGTGGTCGTTCATGCCCTCACCCCGGCCCCTCTCCCGAGTACGGGAGAGGGGAGAATGGCTGCCGCCTTCTTCCGCATGCCGCGGGCCTTGTTGGAATAGTAGCCATAATAACGGATCAAGTGCGAACCCTTGGGGGCCACATGGGACCAAGCCCGGCAGGCCGTTGCCCTGGGGCGTGCCGCGGAACCGGGCCTCGATCAGGGGATCCGCGTGCAGCAGTTGATGGAGTGCGTAAGGCAATCGGCGCGAACGGCGATGGATGCAGGCATCCCAGGCGTAGCCTTTCAAAGGAGCCCTCGTCCCGTTGCATAACTCCAGGCAACAAACTATGATATTGCCTTATGGGTACTCTCATTATTCTGGCAGTCGTTGCCGTTCTTCTGGGCCTCACGGTCGTTGTCGGCCTGGCGGCTGCGCAGGGGCGCCAGCATATTTCCGAAGACTATTTCCTCGCCGGGCGGTCGCTCCCTTGGTACGTCGTGGCCTTCTCCGTGGCCGGGCTTTCGTTGCGGCTGGAAATGTGGCTTGGTTTGCTGGGCCTGACCTATGTCGTCGGTATTGCGGCCGGAGGGCTGGCTTGGGGCAGTTTCGTCGGCCTGACCGTCTTGACCGGCGCGTTTCTTCCCTATTTCGTCCGTAAAAAGATTTCCAGCCCGGCCGAATTTCTCGAACGTCGCTTCAGTCCGGCAACGCGCAGCCTGTTTGCCCTGCTCTCGATCCTCTTTCTTCTGCTGGGCGTGCTGGTTCCCGCCTTATACCTAGGCGGATGGGTGCTGTCGCAAGCAGGTTTCAATCTGCCGCTGAGCACGGCCAACGGCATCCCGTGGGTTTTCTTCGCCTGCGTGGCGGCCATCGCCCTGCTTTCGTCTTTCGCCGGAGTCATCGGCGGTTCGATGGCCGGGGCCTGGGGCGGCGCGGTGCAGTTCCTAGTTGTTGTGATCGGCGGAACCGTATTTGCCGTCGTGGCGACTCACGATGCCGGCGGACTGGCGAGCGTCTGGGAAATGAACTTTCCAGCGAAAACCTCGCTCTTGCTGTCGTCGCATCATGGCGTGCTGCCCTGGGTCGGCATGGTTGCGTTCGCCCTAACGATCGGGTTCTGGAACTCGGCCGTCAGTCCATTAGTAGTCCAACGCTGCCTCGGGGCACGTAGCGAATGGGATGCACGTCTGGGCGCGATCGCGGGCGGCTTGCTACTGTTGCTCTTGCCGGCAGTATTTATTCTGCCGGGCCTAGCGGCAGTGAACCTCGGCCCGTCGGGCAACAACGGCATCTTATCGGAACCGAGCAGCCTGCGGTGGATCGAAAATATTTTTGGACGGCAGAACCCGCTACGTGCAGCCGGACAGGGGTTGGTGATAGCGGCCATCCTCGCGGCCGTCATGAACACCGTTTCCGCAGCGGTCCATGCCGTCTCGACCCTCTGGACCCTGGACATCTGCCAGGGCATGTTGCAACACAACGACTCGGAATCGGACCTGATTGCGAGGGGACGGCGGTCGAGTCTAATAACGATCCTCCTTGCGACCCTGCTCACTCCGTTGCTTCTGGCCTGGGATCAAGGTATCTTTAGTTATGTTCTCGAAGTGGGTGCGATTATCGGCCCGCCGAGCGCAGTGGTGTTTCTCGTTGCGTTTTTCTGGTCGAGCGCACATGGCCGTTCCGCCATCGCGACGTTGATCGCCGGGTGCCTTGTCGGCGCGGTCCTCTGGTTCATCGTCGCCCAGGCGGAGGTCGTGCCTGAGTGGCTCAAGCCGGTCGTGACCCGAGCGGGCGTAACGGGCTTGGCCAGCCTTGTCATGCTGGGGCTTTTTACGTTCGTCCTTCCGCAGAATTCCCGCGAGCTTTACGATCCTGATACGGCATGGAGTCTGGACCTTGCGATTTTGCCGCCGCATGAAAGGGATGCCGGCTCGGGGTTGGGGAACTTATTGTTTTGGTGGTGCTTGATGTTTGTGGCGTCGGTCAGCGTATGGATCGTATTGCGATAAATAACATTTGAAAAATCAGGAGCTAGGTTATGAATTCTCGTCAACGTGTTGAAGCCGCATTAAACCATGAACAGCCCGACCATGTGCCGCTGGACCTGGGGGCAAGTGCCGTCACGGGGATGCAGGTCACCTGCGTGTACAAGCTGCGTCAGGCGTTGGAACTCGACCCGCCGGGTACGCCGGTCAAGGTTGTTGAACCGTATCAGATGTTGGGCGATATTGCCCCCGATCTGCAAGAGGCCCTGGGGGTGGACGTCGTTCCCTTGAGTGGACGGCGGAACATGTTCGGTTTTGAGAACACCGGTTGGAAGCATTGGACCACCTTCGACGGCACGCCCGTGCTTGTGCCCGAACGGTTCAATATTGTCCCCGAGGCCAACGGCGACATCATGCTCTATCCCGAAGGCGATACGAGCGTGCCGCCCAGCGGACGGATGCCCAAGGGCGGGTTCTATTTTGACAGCATTACCCGGCAGGAGCCGATCGACGACGACAACCTTCGCGTGGAAGACAACCTGGAGGAGTTCGGCCCGGTGAGCGATGCGGACCTGCACTATTTAGCCTGCGAGGCTCAGCGTTTGCAGGCCGAGAGCCAACGGGCGATCCTGGCCAACTTCGGTGGCACGGCCTTCGGCGACATCGCCCTGGTGCCGGCTCCCTGGCTGAAGCATCCCAAGGGGATTCGCGACGTAGCCGAGTGGTACATGAGCACGGCCGCCCGGGTCGATTTTGTCTACAACATCTTCGAGCGGCAGTGTGAGATCGGCCTGGCAAACTTGGCCAAGATTCACGATGCGGTGGGCGATCGGGTCTCGGCGGTATTCATCACCGGCACCGATTTCGGCACGCAGTCCGGACCGTTCATCAACCCCAAGAGCTATCGCAGCCTCTACCAGCCGTTCCATTCCCGCGTCAACGATTGGGTTCACGAGCATACCAACTGGAAGACGTTCATCCACTCCTGCGGTTCGGTCGTGGCTCTGATCGACGACTTCATCGACGCCGGCTTTGACATCCTCAATCCGGTGCAGTGTTCGGCGGTGGGCATGGATCCGCAGACGCTCAAGGACAAGTTCGGTTCGCGAATCACATTTTGGGGTGGCGGCGTCGATACGCAGAAAACGCTTCCCTTCGGCACGCCGGACGAAGTGCGCCGCGAAGTCCGGAAGCGGATCGAGATCTTCAACCGCGGCGGCGGGTTCGTTTTCAACACGGTGCATAACGTGCAAGCCAACACATCCACGGAGAATCTGCGGGCACTGTACGAGACCGTGAAGGAGTCACCATGAAGCGGCTAGTTGAGTTATTTGACATCTCATTACGCGTCGTCTTCTACAAAGATGGCGGCCGATGGATCGCGCATTGTCTTGAGTTCGACTTGCTGGGGGACGGTCGCACCAAGGAAAAGGCATTGGAGTCGCTGACGGCATCCATCGACTTGCAACTCGACGAGAGTTTCAAACATGGCAATCCGAGCAATCTTTTCTCTCCCGCACCGAGCGAGGCTTGGGAAATGTTCGCTCTCGGCAAGGATACGGCGGCTGGAAATCTCAGCATCTGCATTGAACAACTCTCTGCCAAACATCCCAAGCCCTATTCTCTCGGTGATATTCGTTTGCGGGCCTATGAAGGTGCCAGGAGAATCGCAGCCTGTGAACTGGTATGAGGCATTGGAATGGCTGATCGCTCCCTCAGTTTCCAGAGGCTGACTCGCCTTTTATCCCGTTACGGCGTGTCTGCCGCAAGGCAACGTGGCAGTCACGTTGTTTTTTCCAAGCAGTTCCCCGAGGGTGCCTTCTCTTATCCCGTGCCGAAGCGAAAAGAAGTACTGGTTTGTTATGTGCAAGGTTGCCGCCGGAAATTCCGCCTGACGCCGGCGCACGGCATTACCGATGAGGATTTCTACGGCTGATGGCCGCTGCCGACAAGATTGACGGTGGAAACGATTGCCGATGGAAAATAATGGCTCTCCGCCGGGTTTGCGGATAATTGTGGTGCGGGCGTCCCGCCTGCCCAAGATGTTGTGGTTGAACCAGGCAGGCGAGACGCCCGCACCACAAAGCCGAAAACAATAAAGTTCTTTACAAATCGGTAGCCGCATGGTAGTCTGTGAGCATGCAGCGCGCGGGGCTGCGCAATCGTTATTTTGGCCTTGGAGGCCGTGTTTGCGCAATACGGCCAATAAATACCTGTGAGTGAATAAACCAACGACCAAAGGAACCGCCATGACCGCAACCCTACCGAGAGCAAAACCTCAGCCTGGAAGGAGAGTTCGCAAATACATTGCCGGCGGAGTGCTGTTGATGATCACACTTTCCATCTTGACTTCCGGCTCTGCTGCGTTTGCCGCTCCCGCCAAGAAAGCCGACTGGAACGGCTATGAAATGCTCCAATTCTCCGTCGGTGGCCGCTCGGCACTGCTGGTGGTACCCAAGACGCCTGCGCCGGGCAAGCCGTGGATATGGCGCACGGAATTCTTCGGGATCGATCCGCAGGCCGATGTTGCCTTGCTCGGCAAAGGTCTACACGTGGCCTATATCGACGTGGGGGGCCTCTTCGGCGCGCCGGTCGCGCTCGATGCAATGGACCAATACTACGCACACGTCTGCAAGACCCATGGGCTTAGCACCAAGCCGGTGCTGGAGGGCTTCAGTCGCGGCGGCTTGTACGCATTCAACTGGGCCGCCCGGCACCCGGATCAGGTTGCTTGCCTTTACGTCGATGCGCCGGTCTGCGATTTCAAGAGTTGGCCCGGTGGCAAAGGCAGGTCTAGGTTTGCGGGTAAAGAGTGGCGGCAGGTACTGCAAGCCTATCGGATGACGGATGAGCAGGCGCGTGCCTACAAGTACAATCCCGTGGATAATCTGGCACCGCTGGCCAAGGCGAAGATTCCGATTTTGAGCGTCATCGGCGACGTACACGACTGGATCGTGCCGATTGAGGAGAACACGCTGATCGTCGAGAAGCGGTACAAAGAACTCGGCGGCGAGATCCAGGTCATCAGGAAGCCCAAAGGCGGTCATCGTCCCCACAGCCTTCAAGACCCGACGCCGATTGTGAATTTCGTCTTGAAGCACACGACCGAGGGAAAGTAACGGGGGGAGCTGTTCTGGAATCGAGTCCGTGAGAGAGATGTCTAACTTCCCCCGAATCTTTCGTGTTCGCCAGAAGTTCGCCCGGCTGCGGGTGGCCGATGTCGCGGGTGAGGTTCATGCCCAACTGACGCGGCTGGAACTGAACCGCCGCATACAACCGGGGCAGAGCGTCGCGATTACGGCCGGAAGCCGTGGGATCGCCAACATCGCGGTGATCCTGCGGGCGACGGCGGAACATTTCCGCTCGCTGAGGGCCGAACCATTCCTTGTCCCGGCGATGGGAAGCCATGGCGGCGGCACGGCCGAAGGACAGCGGCAAGTCCTGGAGTCGTACGGCATCACCGAGGCATCGATTGGTTGCCCGATCCGTTCCAGTATGGAAACCGCGATCGTCGGCCGCGCGGCCGAAGGCTTTCCGCTGCATATCGATCGCACGGCCTGTGAAGCCGATCATCTGCTCGTTTGTGGTCGCGTGAAACCCCATACATCGTTCGCCGGTGACTTCCAAAGCGGCCTCTTGAAGATGCTCCTGATCGGGCTAGGCAAGCAGACCGGGGCCAATATCTATCACCGCGCAATCGAAGACTACAGCTTCGACCAGATCGTGCGCAGCGTGGCCCGCCAGGTCTTGCAGAAGTGCCATGTCGTGGCGGGTCTGGCAATCGTGGAAAATGCCTACGACGAAACGGCCTTGATCGAGGCGGTCGAGCCTTTGCAGTTTGAAGCCCGCGAGACACAGTTGCTCGCCCTGGCACACGAGTGGATGGCTCGCCTGCCGTTCGACGCGGTCGATGTGCTCCTGATCGACCGCATGGGTAAGAATATCAGCGGCGTGGGCTTTGATCCGAACGTCGTGGGCCGTAAGTTTAACGATCACAGGGCCGTCGAAGGCGAAACGCCCAAGGTAAAGCGGATCTGCCTCCGCAGTCTCACGCCGGAGTCCCGCGGCAACGCCGTCGGACTGGGCATGGCTGAATTCTGCCGCACGCAGTTGCTTCGCGACATGAACGCGCGGATCACGCGAGTGAACTCGCTCACGAGCGGCCACATTGCTGCCGGCATGACGCCGCTGGACTATGAAACCGACCGCGAAATGCTGCAAGCAGCCCTCGGGACCGTCGGGCTGGTTGAACCGCAACACGCCCGACTGCTCTGGATCGCCGACACGCTCGATCTGGCCGAAGTGGAGTGTTCATCTGCGTATCTGGAAGCAGCCCGGGCACGAAGCGATTTGGAGATCGTCAGCGAGTTGCGGGAAATGGAGTTTGACGCAGAAGGAATCTTAGGGAGGAAATGACGAATGACGAATGACGAATGACGAATGACGAATGACGAATGACGAATGACGAATGACGAATGACGAATGACGAATGACGAATGACGAATGACGAATGACGAATGACGAATGACGAATGACGAATGGATTTTTGCCACGGATAAAACGCAGATAAGTAGAAGACAGGAAGATAGGAGGGTGCGGATGCGAGAGAAGAAGACATGAAATTTGCAGAAATTTGCAGGGGCATTGACAGCCCGCCGATTGGGGAGTAAACTCGACTGACATGGACCATGATCGCCTTTTCAAAGAGTTGCTGACGACGTTCTTCGTGGACTTCCTGGAAGTCTTCTGTCCGGAATTGGCGAAGTACCTGGATGCCGGCTCGCTGGAGTTTTTGGATAAGGAGGTTTTCACGGACGTCACCCACGGAGAGCGTCACGAGGTCGACTTGGTGGCGAAGGCGATGTTTCGTGGAAAGCCACTGGGCTTTCTGATTCACGTCGAAGCGCAGGCTCGGCAACAGGACATCTTCCCGCAGCGGATGTTTACCTACTTCGCCCGGTTCCATGAGAAGTACGACCTGCCCGTCTACCCGATCGCGGTGTTTTCTTTCCAGACCCCCAGGGAGCAGGAACCCGACGAGTACCGCATTGACTTTCCGGACTTGGCCGTGTTGTCGTTCCGGTATCGGGTGGTGCAACTAAACCAACTGGCATGGCAGGACTTTGAGCAACGGACCAGCCCGGTCCTTGCGGCGTTGATGGCGAACATGCAAAGGGGGCCGAAAGAGGCAGCTCGGGTCAAGCTGGCCTGCTTACGAATGTTGGCCAAGTTGCAGCTTGACCCTGCGCGGCAGGAATTGATCTCCGGATTTGTCGATTCGTATCTGGAGCTTACAATGGAGGAAGAGGAACAACTCGGGGAGGAGTTACAGGAGCTCACCCCCCCAGAGAGGAATAATGTAATGGAAATCGTAACTAGTTGGATGAAAAGAGGCTTGGAACAGGGACGGCAGGAGGGGTTGGATCATGAGCGCAAGCTGGTGCTGCGCCAGCTCCGCAAGCGGCTGGGCGACCTTGATCCGGCAGTGAAGGCGCAGATCGAACTCCTATCGGCCGATCGTCTTGAGCAACTTGGCGAGGCCCTGCTCGATTTCAACACTCGCAGCGAATTGGATATCTGGCTGCAACCGCAGCGATAGTCCAGGTGCCCAGTGGCATTGCGCGAACCTGGACAAATGGCTCCGATTCCCCCTATTTCCCCTCCTCCCGCCGCACCTGCACCTGCAACGCCCCGAGCATCCGCATGACGGCCGCTTCCTTCTTGGTGATGAAGGGGACGTTGTCCAACACGATCGGCTGGCGGTCGTTGCTGGTGTAGATGACTAGGCGGCCGGATCGGAGCAAGAGGTACTCGAAGATGTCGTTGATCTCCTTTTCCATCCGCAAGTTCGGGGCGGAGAGCCGCTCGAGATTGCTGAGAAAACCGTGGTGGTGCAGTAACTCGTTGCCGCGGACCTCCCAGTAGTCAAACCGCACGATCACCGCAACCACCACGAATAACGCACCCAGGACGACGGCAATTGTCCAATAGAAGGTGGCGTTGGCCACGGGGTGGAAATGTTTCATGAAGGCGGTAAGATCGGGCCAGAGTTGGGGTTGGAAGGTGAAGAGCAGAACGAGGCCCATCGTCACCGCGGCCCCAAAGAAGAAGAGCGTCAGCGAGGTCGTGCGCGGGAAATCAAAAGCCAGGATTACCAAATTTACCGTGAACAAACCCAGGAACATTGTGCCGATACCCGCTGCAATCTGGCTATCCGGAGCAAAGGGTTCGGTCAGGAAATGCATCCAAATGGCGGAAATGATCGCCAGCAGGAAGGTTGGATACAAAAAGATGATTTTGGGATAGGGCACCAGAAAAACGCTCTGGGGCGTTTCCCCATTGGTTTTCTTCGGGTCGGGATGGGGCGCGGCATTATCGCTGACGGGGTTGGACATGCGGGTCTCCTCTTCAAATCAAAAGGAAGTGGCGGATCGAATGGACGACATTTCGGTCATTATAGCGAGTAGCTGGAGAACCGCAAAGTCCGGCTGTGTGTGGCAAGATTCTCTGGCAGACGGTCGCCACCGTGGCACGGGCATCTTGCCCGTGTCGAATTCCACGGGCTGGAAGCCCGTGCCACGCGCTTGCCAGAAAATCTTGCCACACACGTCCGGCTGGATGGGGGTGAAGATGGGGTGAAGACGGTTGGCAAGCTAGTTTTTACCCTTTATAATGGCTTGCCATCGGTCCCGTCATGCGGTGGACTGAGAGCCAATGCCCCATGCCCGATACCTACCAACGGAAGACCATGTCTATCCTGCCAATCTTCATCCTGCCGAAAAACATCTTGACCGCTCTGCGCAGGCCCGCGAACACGATCCAGGTTTCGCCCCTGCTCGCGGAGGTTGCCGGGTGCGATTCCGAGCAGGTCTTTCGCCGACTGGAAACCAGCGACAAGGGTCTGAGCGAGGCCGAAGCCGCCCGCCGCCTGGAGCAGCACGGTCCCAACGTGGTCGCGAAGGAACAGCGGTTTCGACGGGTCGGGCTTTTGGGCCAGGCATGCGCCAACCCTCTAGTGATCCTGCTCTTGCTGTTGGCGACTCTTTCATGGTGGACCGACGATTTGAGGGGGGCGAGCGTCATGCTGGTCATGGTCCTCCTGGGGGTGGGCCTGCGATTCATCCAGGAACTGCGGGCCGGCGTCGCTGCCGACAAGCTCAAGGCCATGATCCGGGTCACGGCGACGGTGCTTCGCGATGGGCAACCTCGGGAGTTGCCGCTGGGCCACTTGGTGCCCGGCGATTTGGTGCAACTCGCGGCCGGGGACATGATCCCGGCCGATCTCCGCCTCGTATCCTGCAAGGACTTGTTCGTGATTCAGTCGAGCCTGACCGGCGAATCGCTCCCGGTGGAAAAGTTCGACGCCAAGGAAGAAGGCGGCTCCAAGCCGGCGCTGGAACTCAAGAATACCTGCTTTCTCGGCACCAGCGTGGAAAGCGGCGCCGCCACGGGAGTGATCGTCGAAACGGGATTCAAGACCTATCTGGGCAGCATGGCCCAGTCCATCGTCGGACAGGTGGCGCCGACGAGCTTCGACAAGGGTGTAAGCCGCTTCACTTGGCTGATGATCCGTTTCATGTTGGTGATGGTGCCGCTGGTGTTCCTCATCAACGGGCTGACGAAGCACGACTGGACCCAGGCTTTCTTCTTCGCGTTGGCCGTGGCCGTGGGTCTCACGCCCGAGATGCTGCCAATGATCGTCTCGGTATGCCTCTCCCGCGGCGCGATCGGCATGTCGCGGAAGAAGGTGATCGTCAAGCGGTTGAACTCGATACAGAATCTCGGCGCCATGGACGTGCTCTGCACGGACAAGACCGGTACGCTCACGTTGGACCGGGTGATTCTGGAACGGCATTGCGATGTCGTCCGCAACGAGGACGAAGCGGTCCTGGTGTTGGCCTATCTCAACAGCCATTTTCAGACGGGTCTCCGCAATGTCTTGGATCGCGCGATCTTGCAATTCGAGGAAATCCACGAGAAGCACTCGGTGCCGGACCACAAGAAAATCGACGAGATCCCCTTTGATTTCTCGCGGAAGCGGATGTCGGTGGTGGTCGATACACCGCAGGGAGTCCGCCGTCTGATTTGCAAGGGCGCCACGGAGGCCGTATTCCAGTGCTGCGACCGCTTCGAGTTGGAGGGAAAGATCTACCCGGTCGATCCGATGCTGATTACGGAATTGAAGGAATACTGCGACGAGCTTAGCTCTGACGGCTTCCGCGTGCTGGCAATTGCCTACAAGGACGTCGAGACGCGGGCAGCCTATTCCAAGGATGACGAACACGAGATGGTGCTCATGGGCTACGTCGCCTTCCTGGATCCACCCAAGGATTCCGCGGCGCCCGCCATCTTGGCGCTAAAGAACCACGGAGTCTCCGTCAAAGTCCTCACCGGCGACAACGAGCTGGTTACCCGCAAGATCTGCCGGGAAGTCGGGCTAGCGACGGATTGCGTCCTGCTGGGGCCCCAGGTGGAATCCATGACGGACGCCGATCTCGCCGAGGCCGCGGAGCATGCCACGATCTTCGCTCGCCTCTCTCCCGCCCATAAGCAGCGGGTGATCCACGCTCTGCAGAGCAAGGGGCACGTGGTCGGATTCCTGGGAGACGGCATCAACGATTCTCCTGCGCTGCGGGCCGCCGATGTGGGCATCTCCGTCGACAGCGCCGTGGATATTGCCAAGGAAGCCGCGGACATGATCCTCTTGGAAAAGAGCCTCATGGTGCTGGAAGAGGGCGTGCTGGAAGGCCGCAAGGTCTTTGCCAACATTCTCAAGTACGTTCGCATGGGCGCCAGCTCGAACTTCGGCAACATGTTCAGCGTGCTGGGGGCCAGCGCTTTCGTGCCGTTCCTGCCGATGGAGCCAAAACAGATCTTGACGAACAATCTGCTCTACGACTTCTCGCAGGTGCCTATTCCCAGTGACAACGTCGATGTGGAACTGATCGCCAAGCCCCGCCCCTGGCAGATGGGAGAGATTGCGAGGTTCATCCTCTTTGTCGGTCCCTGCAGTTCGGTCTTCGACTACACGACGTATTTCATGATGCTGTACGTATTTGGTTGTTGGGATGTAAGCACGCCCGAGGCACTCAGGCAGAGCGCGGCACTCTTCCAGACCGGCTGGTTTGTGGAATCGCTGCTGACCCAGACACTCATCATCCACATCATCCGCACGAACCGCATTCCGTTCCTCCAGAGCTGGGCCAGTTGGCCGCTGACGGTTACCACGGCAGTCATCATGGCAGTCGGTGCTTGGCTTCCTTTCTCGCCGATTGCGGCTTGGCTTGGGTTCGCACCGCTGCCCCCGCTCTACTGGCCGTTAATTGTACTGACGTTGTTTTGCTATGTCGTTTTGACCCAGAGCGTTAAAGCCTGGTTGCTACGCAAGACGTGGATCTGAGAGGATCGTGTGATGAACGAATCGATTCCGTTGGCAGACCTGCTGGAGCAGCAAAGACGCGCGGCCGACCACCTGGGCGTACCGAGCATCCGCCGGCATATTTTTCTCTGTTGCGATCAGACCAAGCCGAACTGCTCGACCCGGGAGCAGTCGCTCGTGGCGTGGGAATACCTGAAATCGCGATTGCAGGAACTCGGCCTGACCGGTCCCGGCGGCATCTATCGCACAAAGGCCAATTGCCTGCGGATCTGCGCCGGCGGGCCGATCGCCGTGGTCTATCCTGAGGGCGCGTGGTATGCTCGTTGCGATCCGCCCGTCCTGGAGGAAATCATCCAGGAGCACCTAATCGGCGGCCGAGTGGTGGAAAAGTATTTGATCGTGCAAAAGAATCTGGTGAGACTCGCCTAGCCTCGGCCACCCTACACTTGCCATTAAGGACCGGCGCAGAAATAACTGTCGTATTTTGCCCACTCGCCGAGCGGGGGCAGACGGCACACGGAGTGTGCCTGCTACTTTTCTTGCGACAGTTATTTCTGCGCCGGTCCTAACCCCTTCAGCAACAGAAACTACTTCTCGTCTCTCGACATTCCAGGGAGCCTCTCGGCAATCGACCTATCCTTGCCAAGTTCATGGAGGTCGTGGTATCCGGCGGGTTGTACGGCCGGATCGTGGTTGGATGCGGCCGCGGCTGCATCCGCCTTAGTGGCCAGGGAACTCAAATCCAGTGAACCTATGTCGTAGGTCCCGCGACGAGGTGGCTTCACGGTTGCGGTGGACTCTGGTCGGAGGGGGTCTTGTGGTGCGGACGGCCGCTGCGACGGAGTCTTGCCCGATGGCTGCGGGGCGGGCAATACTTCCGGACCCATATCCGACGGCTGCTTCGGCGTACCCGGGGTCGAAGCCGGAGCATCCGTCGGTATTTCTTCAGAATTAAAGACTTGCCCGGTGAACTGCGGATTCGGCCCGCGGCTGAAGGCTTTCGGAGAGGTAAAACCGTAGTCGAGATACAAGGCGGCCGAGCGCGAGCGGGCACGGCGGCGTGCGTCGAAGTAGGCCTTTGCCGGCCAGGGGCCTTCCGTCAGGTAAACACCGTTGTACTCCAACAGCGACCCTTTGCGGAAGTGAACCTGCGAGATCGACTTCGCATAGTTGGTCACCGAGCGGAAATAATCGCTTTCGGCCTGTGCCAGGGTACGCTGGGCGTTCAATAGGACATCGATGAGGATCTGCCCATTCTGATAGGCGGCCTGCACGGCCTCCACATTCCGCTGGGCGGCCAGTCGGCGGTTGAAGTTGGTCGCCGTCAGGACCAGGTTCGCTTCCATGTCGCGAATGGCATAAGCCACCTGATGGGAAACTTCCAGCTCGGTCTCGCGCAGCTTGGCCCGATCGCGTGCCACGGCCAGTTCGGCATTCGTGACGCCGTCCTTCTGTTTGCGGAATCCGATCGGTATCTGGGCCGATACGCCAAGGTGCCAGTCCTGGAAGCGGCCGCTTGCCAAGTTGTCGAATGCCCCGCCGGTGATATCGCTGTTGCCTTGATCGATGAGCTTATCGCCCAAGCCGAGCCAGCGATAGCGGGCGTCTAAATCGACGCGGGGAAGCAGGTAGTTCTTGGCTGCAATCAATTCCAGTTCCCGTTGCTTGACCCGCCAGCGCGATTCGCGAATTTCCACCGAACGCGCCATGGCCTCGCTCTGCACCTGCGACCAATCGAAGCTGATCTTGGCCGCCGTCGGATCGTCGGTTGGGCGGATCAACCGCCCGTCGGTCGCGGCAATGCCCATCATGTAACGGAGCTTGCTCTCGGTCTGATACAACTGCGAAAGAGCCTGTTCGGCCGTGCTGCGGAAAAGGAAATACTGCTCTCGTGCCTGAGCCTCGGATGCCGCCTCGCCATTTTTGGCTCCCGCGATGTATAAGGCATAGACCTTCTGCCACGTCTGCAAGGCACTATCGCGGCCTTGCACGGCCGTGTCGAGGTTGCGATAGGCGAAGTAAAGTTCCCAGTAGGCTATTTCCACATCTGAAACCAGGTTTCGCACGCCCGCTTCAAACGTGGCCAGGGCAATGTCCGTATTAACCCGGGCGATGAGTACGCCTTGGTTGAAGCCCGGGATTGCTCCGGGACCGGCGATGCGGTTGAATTCGACGCCGTAACCCTGTAATAATGGCCGGCGGATTTCCATCTGGAACGAGGTTTGCCAATCGGACGGGAACCGTCGCGTGCCGTTGTCGCGCTCCAGGTCATAGGATGTCGAGTTGCTTACTGAAAGCACCGTACCATCGGCCGTGGTCTTGCTCAGCGCGGTCTGGAATTGGGCCAGGTCTTGCGACAGTTCCTGCGGCAAGGTGCTGCCGAATGCTGGGTTTACGTTGCGCGGCTCGTGATTGCGCTCCCAGAAGAGGTCTGTGTTCCACTGGGGATCAAACAGCGATAGGCCGGCATTGATGCCGAAACGCGGATCGGTTTCCACGATCGCCGGATCGTAGATTGTGGGTGCCGCCATCGGATTTGCGGTCAGGAATGTCGGCGGGCCTTGGACCTGCCCTCCGATTGACCGCATCACCTTGGCGTTTTGCAGGGCGTAACGAATGGTATTTTCCAGGCTCAGATCCCAATGATCCTTGGGGGCCGGTCTTGCTATCGAAAACGGCCGGATCGTCCCTTCGACCTCGCTGAAGGGAGGCTCGGGTACGTTGGCACTGTCGATCGTCTGCGACATTCCAATATAATGCGAGAGGTCACCGTTGTTGCGGAGATACAGAGGCTGTTGCGGCGCGCAACCGGTGAGGATTGCGGCGACGCACAGCAAGACCACGGCAAGTTTCGGGGGTTGGCAACACATAAAAGGTCGCGTTCCTCGAATACGGGACGCCACGAAGGAAGACCGAGTCTCCCCACAGCAGCACGAGTTGTATCTGCGCTCTTGGCCGACCACCGCTCTCGGCAGGCGCATTACATGCACGCTGCCGAAACCAACTAACCGGCAAAGTTGTTATCGACAGCCTAGTCACTAAACTTGCGATGTTCTTCTTTATCGGCAATGCAACCGCAAATTGCCTAGCCATTGCAAGCCACCGAAAATGCCACGCAATCCACTATTATGGGTGGTTTTATTCAGTTAGCCACAGGGGACACAGAGTTCACAGAGGGCCAGCCAGCCCGGTAGCTACGGACTCGGTCTCTTTCTGGCAAATAATCACCGCATCGCGGGCCAGAACACCGGCCAGGAGAGGCGATGGGATGCCGGACTGCACTGCCTGAACGACTTCCGTCAACTCGTTCTCGAAAGGCGTGATGGCATCGCCGCCGCTTAACTCGGGACGCAGCACTTGGCCATCGTGCATGAGCACGGTCACGGGCATGGCCAGCACCGGTTGGCCGTCGATGACGGCAAAGTCGTAGATCAGCGTCGCCTTTTCCAGATAGATCTCATAGCCATGCGTGAAGGGCCGGCCTTGCTGGGCAATCACGCCGCTGGCCGCGGTGACAATTAGCTCCGGATCCTCAAAACGGAACTGGGCGTGGAACCGATCGACGACTTCGCCCCGCATAGTACCGACACACTGCACCGTCCGTGGCATTCCGCAGGTGAGTCGAATGAAGTGGGCGTCGTGTACGTGCAGATCGAGCATTGGGCCGCCGATCACGGCGGGGTCGTAGAATCGCGGCATCCACAAGGGATCGGAGATCATCCGCTTGAAGTGACCGCCCAGGATCCGGCCATACTTGCCGCTGGTCATGGCGTCGTAGGCGAAGCGGTACTCGGGGAAGAACGGAAGTACATGGCCAATCATCAACATGCGGCCCGCTTGGTCGGCCGCTTCAACCATGGCAATCCCATCGGCTGGCTTCAGAGCGATCGGCTTCTCGCAAAGCACGTGCTTGCCGGCCGCCAGGGCCTTAATCGTGGCGGGAGCGTGCCCGGCGGTAGGCAAGCAAATATCGACCAAGTCCAGCTTGGGGTCTGCCAGCATCGCGTCGAGATCGGCATATTGAGCCACGCTGGAGAGATCCATCTGCTCGCCGGGCGGGCCAAAATTCCCCTTGATCGTCCGCCAGTCACCCCTGCGGCGCACCGGATCCAGCTCGCAGATGGCATGGACCTTCACGCCGCGCATGCGCTGGTAGGCCAAGTAATGGATCATGCCCATGAAACCGATCCCGACAATTCCGACATTCAACATTTACTTAACTCCTTGATATATCGTTGTTTATGTATTTCCATGTTTTCCATGCTTTCCGCCGTTTTGGCCTGTTTCCCCACGTTTTCCATAAATTCTTTGTGCAATTCTTTGTGCTTGCGGACGGGAAGAAAGGGATTTCATGGAACTGTTAAATAAGGGTTCAGGTGGGTGGCAGGGTCATGCCAAACTTGCCAGAAGAAAAGGGGTCGGGGTGCGCCGGTCAAAACCGGCAAGGAGTAACGGATGAAAGAGCCGTACGGGAAAGGGCTAGCCCTTTTTCTACGCCCCTCCATTGGATACTCAGCCGCCCTGGCTCCTACTATTACCACCCGTCTATCTCCAAGGGCGGGTGTATGGCTACCCCGGTATAAAAACAAATCCCCTTATGCACCGGAGTTGGGGGGGGAGATTAAGAAGCACTCCGCGCCTACCCTACGGCTTCCCCGGCTTCTTCCCCAATTCATCGCGCAAATACTTCACCGCCATCTCCAACTGCCGATCGACAAACGGCTTCTTCTCGGCTGCGGGCTTGGGTTCCGTTTCCGTGGATCGCCTGTCTGCGTCAGGCTTCGTGAATCCGGTACGCCGGGCGAGCGGCTCATCCTTTACGACAGGCCCAAGGGAAGCGGGCAATTCCGCGGGCGCGACGGCCGGCTTGTCGCGCACGCGGCCGGATGTGGCGGGCGCCGACTTCTCGCCGGTCGCGTGGGCGAGGATGATGTCGCGATTGCGGCGATCGACCAGCAGTTCGTGGGTTTCGCGCTCATTCAGGCCCAATTCGTATCCCAAGTCAGGCATGACGCCCCATTCGTCTTTATCCTTGGAATTCGGGAAGCGGTGAATATTTTTGCCGCTGGGCCGCTTATAGGCGGCCGTGGTCAGTTTCAATGCGCTGCGGCCGTTCTCCAGTTCGATGATATTCTGCACGCTGCCTTTACCCCAAGTCCGCTCCCCCATGACCACGGTCCGCTTGTGGTCCTGAAGACAAGCCGACACGATTTCGCTTGCGCTGGCACTGTAGTGGTTCACGAGGATTACCATGGGAATGCCTTCAAAAATTGCGATGCCGTGGGCATCCCAGACGCGCTCCGGCGTGTTGCGCCCCTTGGTGCTGACGATCCGGCCGTCGGAGATGAAGAGGTTACTGACCTCGATCGCCGCACGAAGCAACCCACCCGGATTGAATCGCAAGTCGAGGACCAGTCCGTGTACTTTGTGTCGTTTAAGCTCTTCCAGAGCGGTACGTAGCTCCTTGGCGGTTTCCTGGCTGAAGGCACTGATGCGGATAAAGCCGATCAGACTCTTTTCGTCGTACATGAACTCCCAGTGGTCGTCGGCCTTGCGGCGATCCCCCAGCACGGTTTCCACATGGACGCGCTCGCGTGTGAGTGTGAATTTCTCGCGATTGGTCTTGCCCGCATGAACGACGATAATCGAAACTTTGGTGCCTTCGGCCCCTTTCATCCAGCGAATCGCGTCGTCGGGCAGGATTCCTTCGGTGTTCTTGCCCTCGATCTCGACGATCCGATCACCGGCCTGGACGCCCGCTCGATAGGCTGGCGTGCCATAGATGGGGCTGAGGACTTTCAGGTCACCGTCCTCGATCGAAACATGGATGCCGATTCCGCCGAATTCGTTGTCCACGGAGCTACGGAACTGAGCCAACTCCTCCGGGCCAATGTAAGATGAGTAAGGATCGAGCTTGTTGATCACGCCGCGGATCGCAGCTTCGATCAGCTCGCGGCGATCAACCTCTTTCACATAGTTCCGATCGACCTGATCGACTGTGTCGGCCAGCAACTTATAAAGTTCGTAGTAGTCCTCTTTGGGGTGTAGGGACTTTTTTCCCGCATTTTCCGCGGCTTTGGCCGTTTCCTTTGCCGCGGAAAACCCCGGCATGGTAAACGGCACGAAGAACACTAACACCAAGAGCAGAAACGACTTAGGATATTTCATTGAAGTGGGTATTCAGTTGACTCAAGTTGTGGCCGCTTCAGCGGTCTTCTCCGCGAAACAATATTAAACCCACTCTTCGGAGTGGATTCACTGCGACGCACATGTTTCCTCCGATCCGCCCTCTGCCTCGCCGCTTTCAGCGGCGAGGCAGAGGGCGGATCGGAATCGTTTGGGATTGCCCGCCGGATCTCGGACTCGTCCTAAAGGACGGGCCTAATACCGCTTCGCGGATAAGGGTCGTAAACGACCCTCACATGATCGACCACCTCCTGCCACGGAATGTGGGTAAGGATGCCCTACACCTACCAAATTTACCGATCACTAGAGGTTCTCCCCCCTAAACTATACCTGGGATTGCCTTTTTGAGCAAGGAAAGATAGGATGATTACCAAGTGATGGATTTTCACGTTGACCTAAATATGTTCCGTGGCCCGCTGGACTTGCTCCTCTACTTGGTGCGCAAGCACGAGGTGGAAATTGTCGATATTCCAATCTCGCTGATCACGGACCAATACCTGGAATACATGACGGTATTGGAACAACTCGACGTAGGCGCGGTCGGCGACTTTTTGGCCATGGCCAGCCTGCTCATCGAGCTTAAGTCGCAGCAGGTTCTGCCCCGTGCCGATGAGGTCGAGGAAGAACTGGAAGACCCCCGGCAGGAGCTGGTGCGGCGGCTTCTGGAATACAAGCAGTATCGCGACGCCGCCAGTATTCTCGATGAGCGCAGCCGATCGTGGCAGCAGCACTATCCGCGGGTGGCCAGCGATCTTCCGCCGCGGCAGCGAAATCTGGCCGACGAGCCGATCCAGGAGGTGGAACTCTGGGATCTCGTGAGCGCATTCGGCCGGATCATTCGCGAAAATGTCGCGGCCAAGCCCTCGAGCATTATCTACGATGACACGCCGATCCATGTCCACATGTCGCGGATCCTCGCCCAGTTGAATGAGCGCGGCCGATTGGCGCTCAGCGAGCTTTTCGACGTCCGCTTGTACAAATCAGTCCTGATCGGTATGTTCTTAGCCATCCTGGAACTTGTGCGGCACCACCGCGTTCGGGCGGAACAGAACGACCTCTTCGGCGAAATCTGGATACTGCCCGGCCCCGACACGACGGAGCCTTTGGACCCGTCGCAAATCGACAACTACGAGCATCCTGCCAATGGTTAATAACCTGCCCGTGAAAACGCTTGCCCACAAGAACCTGACGATTGAGGGTTATTCGAGGGCTGCCGTGCAAACGTATTGGCGCATCCCTGAGTTTAATCTTGGCTTCGATCTCGGTGCCCAGCCTTGGGCGTTCATGGGCACGCCGACATGGTTTGTCTCGCACTCGCATCTGGACCATATCGTCGGCTTGCCGGTCTATGTTGCCCGGCGGCGGATGATGAAGATGACCCCGCCGGTGATTTACCTGCCCGAGGCCGCAATCGATCCCGTGCAGAAAATCCTGAGGCTCTACAGCAAGCTCGATCGGGGGCGGCTGCCGTGCGAACTTCTGCCGGCACGGCCGGGCGATGAAATCGAGCTTTCGCGGGAGCTGGTCGTGACGGTTTCGGCCACGGTTCACACGGTTCCTTCTTTGGGCTTCGTGGTCTGGCAGCGGCGGCGGAAGTTGAAGCCGGAGTTCCAGGGTTTGGCCGGCGATCAGATTCGCGATCTGCGTCTGGGTGGAACCGAAGTCACGGCCGAAGTCCGCGTGCCGCGCGTGGCCTATCTCGGCGATAGCGCACCGGCGGGCCTCGACGCCTGTGAGGCCATGTATCAGGCTGAGGTGCTGATCATGGAGATGACCTTCGTCGCCCCCAGCCATCGCAAGGACAAAATCCACAAGTTTGGGCACATGCATCTTGATGATTTTATGGAGCGGATCGATCGCTTCCAGAACGAGCGGATCCTAGCCACGCATTTTAGCACGCGGTATCATCCTAATCAAGTTCGTCAACACGTCGAGCGCGCCGTGCCCGACATGCTCGGCGGAAGGTTGCACCTTTGGCTTTAACGGCAGGGCGGGCTAAACACGAAGACACGAAGGGCACGAGTAAGAGAGGAACGAAAACAAATGGAAGGTACGAATCAAGAAGCGGAGAACATGATGGGCAGGAGGTACGGGGAGAATACGACGCCGGAAATGGAACGAATCGCAAGGGAGATCGTGGATGCCGCCTTCAAGGTTCACAGCTCGCTCGGACCGGGGCTATTGGAATCGGTGTATGAAGCGTGTCTGGAGTATGAATTGCTGAAGCGCGGACTGGGCGTCGAACGGCAAAAGAAGGTCACGATTCACTACGACAACGTGCAACTGGACGACGCCCTGCGTCTGGATCTGCTGGTGGAAGATTTGGTGCTCGTGGAGGTCAAGGCCGTGGAAACGATGCACCCCGTGTTCACTGCCCAGACACTGACCTACCTCAAACTGACCGACAGGCGACTGGCCTTTTTGATCAATTTCAACGTGGTGCGGATCAAGGACGGCATCAAGAGACTGATTCGGTAACAAGAACCAAAAACTAAGAAAGCCAAACGCGAAGGCACGAAAAATCTTCGTTTCTTTCCCCTTCGTGCCCTTTGTGTCTTCGTGTTTAGAATGCGCTACCCATGTCAGAAATCGTCCGTTTTTCCATTTCCCTAGAAGACGACCTGCTGGAGCAGTTCGACCGTTTCTGCACGGAGCAACATCTCGCCACAAGAAGCGAGGCCATACGACAATTGATCCGGGACAAGTTGACGGCCCACGCTTGGGCCTCTGACGCCCAGGACGTGGCCGGCACGCTCACGCTGGTCTATGACCATCATCGCCCACAGCTTCGCGACCATCTTACGGCCCTGCAGCACGACCATGCGGAAATGGTCGTTTCCACGCTTCACGCCCACCTGACCCACGACCTCTGCCTGGAGGTGATCGTCTTGCGCGGTCCCGCAGCCAAATTGCAACAGATCGCCTCAAAGCTGAAAGGGCTGAAAGGGATCATGAAGGGCGAATTGGTGATGGCCGCGGCCAAGTAGGACAGGTTTTCAACCTGTCCGCTGGAAATCTTGCCTGGAGCAGAAGAAGTACAGACTCGATTTATTGGCTTGAAGACTGAATTACTTCCCCAGATTGGGGGGCGGCTCATCGGGCCACACGGCATGCCACGCTTGGCGAAAAGGATGCCACAAATCGAGATCCTGAATCCACGTGCGCAGAATGGATTCAGGTGGTTGTGGAGCGGTCACGACGCGAGAACTCCTCCATAAGATGCACCATCATGCGATCATGCTGTTCCATTTCCCCCGAATACCAGCGGCGATAAGCTGCACGGAGATCGCCATCCGGGCCGATTTCGCGGCAAAGGCCGGCCAAGAGAAACTGATCGCATGTGCTCATCAAATCCAACCATAGGCGAATGCACTGATCGGGCGTCGCGGTTGGCGAAACTGAGGAGCACATATCGGCCGGTCCAAGAAGTTGTCCTGCCACGATCGAATCCTCGTCCATTCGCATACCGGGTAAGTCGGGGTAACAAAACACCCAATAAATTTTTTCCGGCCGGGACGGCACCCCTCGCCTCCCAACCACGTCCACTCTCTGAAACCGTCTGAATTGTAACCGGTAATGGCCGTCGTTGGAACGGGTCTTGATTCGTAGGTTGTTGATTAGCAAGTGCCCCCTCGACCTTTGGGAGAATCGATTCTACAGAAATACTTGAGTAAGGCATGTTCTGTTACACTTCCTCCGCCGAAACGACCACCGCGAATGGCACGCCGAGCGATTCAAAGTGCTTCCGGCCGCAACGGACCTTGTCGGCTTCACTGGTGCGGAGCTTCTCGAAGTCTTTTGTGCTCTTTGTCTCGCGAACCAGGTAAAGCGTCTGACTATCGTGCTTCACCACTGCCCAGTCGGGATTGTATTTGCCGACCGGAGTATCGATCTCAAACTTGGACGGCAGCTTGACGAAGAGTTTGATGTCCTCGCGTGTATCGAGCCGCTTGGCGAATTCCCGCTCGACTTCCGAGTCGTAAACGACATATTCGTACACGGAATGGTTGACCTGCAATGCCGTCAAATAGTTGATAATCTCCTCGTTCTTGAAGAGCATCATTTCCCATTCGGCTTCCGAACCATCGCCGGCAATTCGTTCGTACTTGATCCCGTCCACCAGCAACCGGTGCAATTCGTATTTGAGGATGTGAGCCACGGCATCTAGGAACCGCTGGGAATCACAGAACAATTCCGCCAGGCGTCCCGACTGCTTGAGAATCCGCACCAACGTCGAGCGGGTTAGCTCAGTTTCATTTTGCAGATAAGCCAGAATGTCAGGCACGGGCTTATGGTCATTCATCACCTGCTCTTCAGCCACGCTCATCGCCTGGGTGACGATTCCGCCCTTCTTCACGTCAAGCTGGCCGGCACTGACGCGAATCTTGGGGGCCTCTATCCGTTCCATTCGTTTGATGGCGTCCACGGCACGGCGAACCAACACATCGGTCTCAAATTCCACGCGGTACGTGGTCCTGGGCTTGATACGGTCCCAAAGGGCTATGAACTCGGGGCTAAGAGTGACTTCCTTCTTGAGTCGGTTCGTTCCCTCGTCTTTGTCCTTGCGGATGTGCCGCTCGATCTGGTAGGACGCCAGCAGGTCCACTACGGCCGGCACAAGATCCTTCTGGGCCTCGGGCAATTCAATCTTGAAGTCTTTTCGCTTGGGGTCAAAGGCCGGCTGGATTCGGCCCTCCGTGTCGAGCATCTTCTGCTTGACCAGGGCCGTTTTGATGACTTCGGCTATCTCGCGGCCAATGGGCTTCTCCTCGCCGTCAACGACATGCGTGATTCGTGCCAAGGCCGTAATCGGTACTTTGCCAAACGTCACGCCGCATTCTTCTTCGTACTCGGTTTGCAATGCCCGGGCGAAGTCTTCGTAGCTCTCATTGGCCATAACAAAGAGTTTGTTGACCGATTCGTCGAATACCCGCTGACCAAATTGATTCACCGGCAAACGCAGGCCGCGGCCAATCTCCTGACGTTTCTTTACGGCACTGCGGGTCTCATTGAGCGTACAAATCTGGAAGACGTTCGGGTTATCCCAACCTTCGCGAAGGGCGGAATGGCTGAAGATGAACCGCAGTGGCTCTTCTTCCGAAAGCAGCCGCTCCTTCTCCTTCATGATCAGGTTGTAGACTTCATCGTCGGCCTGGGTGTCGCCCCGCGTGTCCTTGAGCACGCCCTTCTTGTCCGCAGCGAAGTAGCCGTTGTGTAGCCGGTCCATCGGCAACTTCATCCATTCCAGAGGTGCGTACCGACTGTCCTTCGCAAACTCGGCCAATTCCGCTTCAAAGGCTTCGGCGAACTTACCCTTCACCGGCTGACCCGACTCGTCGTAGTCGCGGTAGTTGGCCACGCGGTCGATGAAGAACAGGCTCAATACCTTGATATCCCGGCCGCGAAGCTGCAATTCCTTCTCCAGGTGCTTCTTGACGGTGTGCTTGATCTGTGCCCGCCACACGTCGTCACGCATCCCACCGCTTTCGTCACCGAGCCGCATTATCCGGCCATTGTTGAAGCGGATGTACTCGTTACCGGGTTCGGCGTTGATTTCGGCCACGGCGAAGCCGTCCTGATAACATGCCCGTTCGTTCGACACGCTGAACAGGTCCGTGCCGTTCTTGACCGTGACCGACTTCTCCTTGGGGCCGTCGGCAGTCTGAAGGTGGATGCGGAGCTTGGCCTTGATGCCATTTTTGTAGTCGATCTGCTCGACGCGAACGAAAGCATCATTTGCTCCACCATGGGCTGGCGCACTGGCGACGACAATCTGCTTGACCAGCCGTAGCTCAAACGCCCGGATCGGGTCGAGCCGGTAAACCAGGTTGTACGGGTTCCGGTGGGTAGCGGAGTAGCGGAGCGTGCAGAGGGGATTGAGTGCCCGGATGGCTTCCTGGGCCTTCTCCGTCGAATCAACACTCTGCGGCTCGTCGATAATGACGATGGGTCGCGTGGCCTGCACGAATTCGATAGGCTGCCGGCCCGAGAGCTTGTCGCTTTCCTTGTAGATGACATTGCTCTTCTGCTCGGCCTCGGTGCCGGTGAAGTTCTTACGGAAGGCGTCGATGTTAATGACTAGGATTTGAACGGTGTTGCTCACGGCGAACTGCCGCAAGCGGTTCACCTTCTTGGCGTCGTAAACAAAATGCTCGAAAGGCAGGTTGTTGTATAACGCCCGGAAGTGCTCGGCGGTGATCTCGATGTTCTTGAGCACGCCCTCACGAATCGCCACGCTGGGCACGACAATGATAAACTTCTGGAGGCCGTAGCGGCGGGACAACTCGAAAATGGTCCGCAAGTAAACGTAGGTTTTGCCCGTGCCCGTCTCCATTTCGACGGAAAAGTGCGGGCAGGTCCGGGCCGCGTTGGCGGCCGAATCGAATAGCTCCCATGCGTCCAAGGGATTCGCTGGGGCGGCAATCTCAATATCATTGCGGGCCTGGATGGCCCGTGTGTTGGCCAGCAACTTCTCCGGGGCCAGCAGCAGGCGGTTGCCGACGCCAAGCTCGGTCTGTGCCTGGCCGGTGAACAATCCACCCCAGTCACCGACTTGGATAACGGAATACTCCGGTGCTCCCTGCGGCTGACCTTCAAAAAGGTCGGTCACCGTGGCTACGGCGTCAAGCTGGTACTGCTGATTCGCGTCGAATTGCAACTTCATTCCGGCTCTTCTTTCGGCTTCTGGTGCCCTTCGATTCGCTTGATCTCCTTCTCGAAATCGCTCTCGAAGCTGTGATCCTGCTGGATGCGGAAAGTTGCGTATTGCTCTTCAGCAAGCCGTTTGCCGACCTCGGCGGAAACGGAACCGGCGTTGGTCAACACTTCATATTCGTTGAACTCAAGGAAGGCTTCGAGTTTCGCAACCCAATCGGCCATTCGCATGGTTATTTGGCGTGCCGCTTGGTTTTCGGCGTAGTCCAAGTACATCGTGACGATTCGCTCCAACTCCTTGATCTCGTTCTCGATCAAGTAGTTCTTGGCAATCGAGACATCGCTTTTGAGAATCTTGCCGTGGGGAGCGTTTTTCCAATTGGTCAGCCCCATCGACGGCTTTTGGGCGTCGGCCCGTTCCGCGATAATCTCAGCGGCGGTTTGACCGGTGACCGCCCAATGCAGCTTGTTTTGGACGGTCTTGAAGAACGTCTTGCTGATTTCCGCGTGGCTATCGTAGTCGATGCTGCACTGTTCGTAGATGTCGGTGATTTTCAGATAGAAACGGCGTTCGCTGGCCCGTATCTCGCGGATACGTTCCAAGAGTTCGTCGAAATAGTCCTTGCCAAAACGCTTGTTCAGCTTCAGCCGCTCGTCGTCCAGGACAAACCCCTTGACGACGAATTCCCGGAGCGTCTGCGTTGCCCAGATACGGAACTGAGTGGCCTGGGTGCTATTGACCCGGTAACCCACCGAAATGATGGCGTCCAGGCTGTAGAACTCGATCTCCCGACTGACCTCGCGGTTGCCCTCGCGTTGAACTCTCCGGATTTTCCGGAGAGTTGCCTGCTCGGTCAGTTCCACGGATGCGTAAATGTTTTGCAGATGCTCACTTATGGTTCGTAGGTCAACGCCGAAAAGCTCGGCGATCTTCTTCTGATTGAGCCAAAAGGTCTCGGATTCGTAGAGCACCTCGATTCTGACCGTCCCCTCCTGGGTCTGGTACAGGATAAGTTCCCCCTCGTTGGGTTTCTCGTTGTTTTGCATAATTGACCTCATTTTTCGTTCACGCGGAGACGCGGAGTCGCGGAGGGAGAGGGAACATAGTTGTTGACGATGCGGTGCATCCCTTCTTTCATCGTGGCCGCTCCGAAATTAAGCAGTAGACCGACCTGTAAGTTGAGCAAGCGGAGGTAGGTGAGGACTTGTTTGGAATGGACGGGAGCGAGATTTTCGACGGATTTTAGTTCCACGACGACAATGCCTTCCACCAGCAAGTCCACGCGAAAACCGTCCTCAAAACGCATTCCATCGAATTCAAACGAAACGGTCTTCTGCCGTTCGACTTTCAGCCCTCGCCGCTCCAATTCCCTTGCCAAAACCATTTCATACACCGATTCCAGCAACCCCGGCCCAAGCCGTGTATGCAGCTTATAAGCCGCGTCAACAATCTGGCCCGTAATATCATCTATTTCTCTTGTCATGTTTTCCTCTCCGCGTCTCCGCGTGAGTTTTGTGTGCTACACAGTCTTAAAGCTGGTGACGCCCTTGGTCTTGAAGATTTGCACGGCATTGGCCTTGAGTTGGTCGTTGCCGGCAAAGCCTTCGTCCAGGCAGACGATCCGCTCGGGCTTCTTTTCCGCCATAGCCCGAATCAGGTCGAGGGTCAGTTCCGGTTCCAGGCAGATCATCAGTACCCCGCCGGCTACGGAATAAACGATAAACGGCTCACGCGGAGGCGCGGAGGACGCGGATTTTTTATTCCTCTGCGTCTCCGCGTCTCCGCGTGCGATTTGCAGTTTTTCGACCGGCGTGGTCAGCGGGAACCCGCTCTTCAAAAGCAATTCATAAAGGAGGTCGTCCGGCGTCCGTTCGTCGCGGATGTGGTCAACGTGAAGCTCGAGCTGCCGCTCAAGGATGTCGGGGTCGTGTTTGATCCCGGCGTCCCAGGTCGTGAAGTTGGACTGATCGAGCTTGAAGACGCGGAAACCTCGATCTAGCTTTTCTGATCCACTTAGATTGAGTTTTTCCTTGTCCTCGTCGTTCAAGCCCTTGATGGCACGGCGGACACGCTCTTTAGTGATGTCGGCTATAGTCGGGTAATCCTTACCGCCCGTGGGTTCGGGGAGTTGGACAAGGATAAACTTGCGGTTCCCGCCGTCTTGCTTGTTCTGATCAAGGACGGCATGTGCAGTCGTCCCTGATCCTGCAAAAAAATCAAGAATAATGTCTAACGAATCCGGAGTGGATGTCAATTCGAGCATTCGCCGTACGAGACGAACAGGTTTCGGAGTATCGAATGGGCTCTCCTCATCGAAGAGTTTCTGGAGTTCCTTTTTGCTTTCGTCGTTATGTCCGACTTCCGAGAATGGCCACCAAGCCGATCCTACAATCCCCTGCCTGACTTCAGAGAGGAATCGCTTGGGTGCTGGTCGGCTATTGCCGTCGATTCCGAACCAAATCCTGTTGTCAGCAATCATCCGTTCCACTTCTTCGCGAGGATGCCTCCAGCTAGAACCTTTCGGTGGGTAAAACACCTTGCCCGTCTTTGGGGAGGTGATAGGGTAGCAATCACGCTCGCGAAACTCGTTTCTGGTAAGATTATCTGGACGCCATAGGCCCCTGGGGTCGTTGTCGAGACTTTTGTATATGGCATCTTGTTTTTCAGTCCGCGGCAACAGACGAGGGGTGAACGCCGATGATTTCTGAAACACTAAAATGTGGTCATGCAGTGGTGGAATCCCCTTGGTATCGCTCGAAACAGCATACTTCTTTTGCCACACAACATTTGCCACGAAGTTCTCTTCGCCAAAAATGTCATTCGCGATATGTCGCAGGCTTGCGACTTCCGTATCGTCGATTGTGATAAAAAGTACGCCATCCTCGCGGAGTAGATTCCGCGCCAAATACAGCCTCGGATACATCATATTCAGCCATTTAGAATGGAACCGGCCGTCGGCGTCGGTGTTGGTGCCGAATTTGCGGCCTTCGGCGTCTACTTGCCCGGTGTACTCCAGGTAGGTTTGCAGTGACTCGGTGTAGTTGTCGGGATAAATGAAGTCATTGCCGGTGTTGTAGGGCGGGTCGATATAGATCATCTTCACCGTGCCCAAGTACGACTTCTGCAAGAGCTTCAGCACTTCCAGGTTGTCACCCTCGACGATCAGGTTCTCCGTCGAATCGAAGTTGACGCTTTCCTCGCGACAAGGGCGGAGCGTGCCCAAGCTCGGCATCTGGATCGTCTTGAAGCACTCGGCCTTGCCTGGCCAGTTCATCCCGTAGCGTTCCTTGCCCACGTCCACGGCCTCGCCCAAGGCCAGCTTCAGCCGCTCAAAGTCGATCTTGCCGCCCTCGGTGCGGACTTCCGGGAACAGCCGCAGAAGCTCCTGCCGATTGTCTTCGGCAATGTCCTGTGAACGTAGGTCAAGTGTTTCGGGTTGGTCGGTCATTTCTCGCGTCCCCTCTTCGGTTGCTTCTTTTTGGACGGCTTTCGCTTCTTTGCGGTGGGCAATTGTGCCATCGACGGTGACACAATCTCGATCTCCGCCGATGCCGCGGCTTGCAACTCCGCCAATTGGTAAAATTCATGCAACTTGGCTTGGAGCAACTTTTTGTCGGGTAGCCTGGTGTGATACTCTGCCACCACAGCCGGCGACATGGTACGACTCAGGGCGTATTCGACAACTTCGTGGTTCTTCGTGGCACACAACAGCACGCCGATGGACGGCTGCTCGTGCGGCTTCTTCACGTCCCGGTCGAGCGCTTCAAGGTAGAACTCCAGCTTGCCCATGTGCTCCGGCTGGAATTCTTCAATCTTCAATTCAAACGCAACCAGGCAGGTGAGGCCCCGGTGGAAGAAGAGCAAGTCAAGTTCAAAGTCGCGGCCGCCGACTTGGACGGAATAGTGACTGCCGACATAGCAAAAATCGCGGCCAAGTTCGATGAGGAAATCCTTGAGCCGTTCAACCAGTCCACGATGAAGATCGGCCTCGGCATGGTCTTTGGATAGGTTGAGGAATTCGACCAAGTAACTGTCCTTGAAGACGGTCGCGGCATCCGGGTACAGTTCTGCCAACGGTGTTGACAGTTTTGTGGGAGAGAGAACAACTCGCTCAAACAATGCGCCGTTGAGTTGCCGCTGTAGGTCGCGGAACGACCAACGCTCTCGGCTGGCGATGCGCAGATAGAATTCGCGTTCTTCATCTCGCTTGGACCGGCTCATAATGGCCAGATTGTGGCTCCACGGCAATTCTCTCGACAGTGTTGAGAGAATTGGCCGGTCGCGGTAGGTCTCATAGAACTGCCGCATTCGCCAGAGGTTTTGGCCGGAAAACCCGCGCGCGTTCGGCTGCCGTTCCTGGATGTAATCAGCGAGTTGCTTGACCGTTCCCTGGCCCCAGCCTTCATCGGCAATTTTGAGGCTGATGTACTCGCCGACACTCCAATAGAGGTCGATCAGCGTCGTGTTGACGGCCGTCACGGCTCGCGTTCGTGCGGCCTCGATCAGCCCAAGCACCACGTCAAAGTCGCCCTGCGAGGGCGTTTGCGAAGACGACGGTTCGGCCAAGTTCTGGTTTTTGTTCTTCTTCGGGGTTTTGCTCATGCAAGCCTCCATCGCAACGTGAACAACGCTTCGCACTCGGTCTTCTGCTCTAGCCGCCGGCTGATTTCGTCGAGCAATGTATCCTTCTGTCGATCGACATCGCAGCTGGCGGAATCATAGGCCCGCCATGCCTCATCTCGCTTGGATTCCAAGCCCCTGAGCTTTCGCTGAAGCTCCAACTTCTCAGGCAGATTAGGAGCCATGCGAGCCGATTTCTTCGTCTCTTTGATTTCCTGATCGAGTTCGTCGAGTTCGGCTTTAAGGGCTACGCGACGATCTTCGGCCCAGCGGTCGAGTTTGTCCATTTCCGTGTCGAACCATTCGCCATTCTTGGCGGAGAGTGCCGCAAGGTACTCGGCCCGACGACCGGCAATTGCGTTGGTAAGCTGTGAATGAACTGCTGGCGGCACGGCTGCGTTGTCGCTGACTTCGCCCGGAAGATCGAACAAGCGGCGGCAAGCCGTTTCGTCCATCGGTTCTTGCGAATCAACGACGCCGGCAAGAATCAAGGCGTCTTCGCTTTCCAAAGATCGAACGTCAAGCTTGGAGCAGGTCAGCCATCCGCTCTTGCCGATCAGCGATGCCAAGACGGCAATGTTCTTTCCGCCGTGGGTATAGTTGAAGACGACTTCGGCCGGCGACGGTGCAAGTGCCATGGCTTTGGCCAGGATTCGCTGGGCCAGAGGATGGCCAATGCGATAGATGTTGGCATCCTCGACGTTCTTGCCGATGCGATAGGGGCCGGGGTGAATCGCCTCGCCGGGGAACGGATTGCTCGTCAGGTAGAAGCTATATTGACCGGGTTCAAATTGAGCAGCATCCGATAGCATATACCGGGTGAGCAGCCACAACCGTTCGTTGAAGCGGTCGATGTAGCCGGCACTCTGTACGCGAACCTTTTCCACGACTTCCTGGTCGAAATTGTCGAGCAGTTTTTCGCGGGCGTCCTTCTGGCCGGCTGTAATCTCGGTATCAAGATCCTTCTGAAGCTCGTCAAACTCAAACTGAATCTGCTCCTGGGTACGGCATTTCTGGTAGATTGTGGCGATGCGTTTCTCAAAATCGACGCCCGATTCGACCGCACCGAGGACTTCGTCGCTAGCCCCAAAGACGCCGCTGAAAAGCTTGAACTTCTCGGCCAGAAGCTCGTAAACTCGTTCGTCGGCGGCATTGGCCTTGTTGAGGAAGTTGACGACCACTACGTCGTATTTCTGCCCGTAACGGTGGCAACGGCCGATTCGCTGTTCAATGCGTTGGGGATTCCAGGGGAGGTCATAGTTGACGACCAGATTACAGCATTGCAGATTGATGCCCTCGGCTGCCGCTTCCGTGGCGATCATGATGGCTGCGTCGTCGCGGAAGGAATCGACCAGTGCGGCACGCATGTCGGAGGCTGGGGAACCGGAAACGCGGTCCGTGCCGGCATGTTTCGCCGCCCATTGGCGATAGATTTCTTTGGACTTTGGGTCGGTATTCGTGCCATTGAAGATCATCACCTGGCCGCGGAACTCGGTCTCCTCCAAAATGCGGAAAAGGTATTCCTGCGTACGGCGAGATTCGGTGAAGATGAGGGCCTTCGGTTGAAGCGTCGCCCCACCTTTTTCCTGTTGGGCCTTGGCAGCGGCTGCGAAGCCGCGGCGCAAGGCCGTCAGGAGGACTTCGCCCTTGGAGTTCTTGGAGATCGACTTAGCCAAGGCGTGGAATTCACGAAGTTTGACCATTTCCCGCCGCATGTCGGCAATCTGCTCCGGCGTGTACTGCGGCTGCTCGGAATCCCCGCCGGCCTCCTCGTCCGGCTCCCATTCATCGGCCAGTTCGTCGAACTCGTCCAAGTTCTCGGCCAATTGCTCGGGCGGTCCGTCCACCTTGGTCGCTTTGTTGGCTGCAATCTCCAGCTTGCAGGCCAATCCATTGAGAGTGTCCGAAATGGCGTAGGTGGATGACGCGAGCAGCTTCCGCAGAATGAGCGTCATCAGCGAACGTTGGCTGGCCGGCAAGGCGTAGAGCGTCGGTTGCTGGAGGTACTCGGAAACTAGATTATAGAGCCGTTGCTCCTCGGGCGTGGGCACGAACTCTTGCACCAGAGCATGGCGATTTGTGTATTTGATGTACTCCAAGACCTGTTTTCGCAACGTCCGTTTGCAGATTGGCTTGAGTCGTTCCTTCAGGTCGTTGAAGTCGTTGTCGTTGCCGAGGCGTGTGAAGCGGGCTCGATACGTCTTCAGGTCGCCGAAAGCAAAATCGTCGATGACGCTCACCAGGCCGTAGAGTTCCAAGAGAGAATTCTGCAATGGCGTGGCGGTCAGCAGCACTTTGCGAAACGGGGCGACCGAGTGCTTGATGGCGTTGGCAATCTTGTTCGTGGGCTTGTAGACGTTGCGAAGCCGGTGGGCTTCATCGATCACGACCAGATCCCAATTCGTCTGGCGGACATACGGTCCCATCTTGCTGGCAAACTGGTAGGAGCAAATGACAATGCTATTTTGCTGGAAGGGATTCAGATTGCCGGCCCGGATATATTCGTTGAAAGTTCGGGCCTCCAGGATGACGGACGGGAGGAAGAATTTGTCGGCCAGTTCCTGGCTCCACTGCTTTCGCAAGTTGGCCGGCACGATGATCAGGATATGACGTTGACCTTCAGCCCAGCATTGGGCGATCAAGAGGCCGGCTTCGATAGTCTTTCCCAATCCCACTTCGTCGGCCAGGATGGCACCGCGGGAAAGTGGGTTGCGGAATGCGAAGAGTGCGGCCTCGATTTGATGCGGATTGAGATCGACCTGGGCATCGGAAAGCACGGACGTCAACTTTTCGATGCTATCGGACGCACACCGCCGGGTCAGTTCGTGGGCGATGTACTTGGCGTGGTACGGAGTCAGCCGCATATCGACGGCTTCGGCCGCGACGCGAGGAATCCGCGGCGGCGGGACGCTATTCTTGTCCGCGAATTGCATCACCGGTTCGTCCACGGGCGACTGGTAAGCAGCCGGGTTGCCGAAGGGGTAGAACCAGACGGGATTCGGTCGTTCAACGGGGGGCAGCGGCTTGGGAAGTCGCTGGGGATTGGCCAATATCCACTCAAACTGATCGCCGGAGCCGATGCAATCGACAATTTCGACGGTGCCAACGACAAAACCACGGGGAAGGTCGTCGCCGTTGCCGTCACCATCATATCTCGATGCGTAGACGTAAATTCGGCCGCGGATCTTTGCCGGTATCGAACGATACTCAATGGTCTTTTCGCCGGTTAGGATTTCCTCGGCGGAAGGTTGACGGACACTGAGCCCGATGAGTTTTTCTGGTAATGGATTCATGGTGACCGATCGAGGTGTTGTGGCTGGTAGTATGCATGCGGCTCCCCAGGGGAAGACTTTCCCATGTTTCTGTAGGTGAAATCCACCCAGATTGGCTCTGCCCGAGGTAATCTCGCAGATTCAGCTAGGTTCCGATTTTACTTCCATCGGGTAGTGTCAACAAGTAACCCGGCAGCCCTTTTTGGCACCGCAACGCCCTGGATGATCGGAATGTATTGGTATTGCAGGATACAGGGGTTCAATGCACCGGCCGGTCCGGTATCCCGTGTGGCAAACCCGTGTGGCAATTTCCCCCCCTCGACATCCTCGCCGCACAGTATTACAATTACAACAGATGTATTATTGTGATAAGGTTTTGCCATGTCGAATCGTCTGCCTATCCTCCTCATTTTGACCGGAATTGGCCTGTTATCGCTTGCCGATCGGGCTGCGGCCCATTTTCAGGTTCTCTTGCCTTCGGCCGATATTGTCGAAGACCAGAACCTTCACGCGATCGATCTCGATCTGCGTTTTACGCATCCGATGGAGCAGGGCCCGACGATGGAAATGGCCCGTCCCAGACAAATCGCTGCTCTGGTTGGTGGCAAGCGAATCGATCTGGCGGGTCAGCTCAAACTGCGGAAGGTTGATGGCAAGTCCGCGTACACCTGTTCGCTGCAAATAAACACGCCCGGCGACTATGTGGTTTACGTCGAGCCTGAACCCTACTGGGAGGCGGCCGAACAGAAGATGATCGTCCACTATACGAAGGTTGTGATCGACGTTCTCGGCGCGGAAAAGGGCTGGGACGCCTTGGTTGGCCTGCCTGTTGAAATCGAGCCGCTCGTGCGACCTTATGGGCTTTGGACGGGCAATACCTTCCGCGGTATCGTTAGACATCACGGCAAGCCCGTGCCCTATGCTCGTGTGGAAGTCGAGTACTACAACGAGGGCCGACGTGTGAAGGTGCCACGCGATGCATTCGTGACGCAAGTTATTAAGACCGACCCCAGCGGCGTGTTTTCCTATACGATGCCCCGGGCCGGTTGGTGGGGCTTCGCCGCGCTGGTTTCAGGCGATGAGAAAATGAAGAACCCGGAAGGCAAACCGGTTGAAGTCGAATTGGGTGGGCTGATGTGGGTCAAAGCGGTCGATATGCCAATAAGCAATATGCCGATCAAGTGAGGTTATACCATGCACATCTATGAAAGCATTCTCTCCGCCACGCCCGCCGGACGAGGCGTTCTCCTGGCCGGAACCGTTGCTGCCGCAGCCGGCACGATGATCGGCCTGCGGCGGTTGGATGAAGAGCAGATTCCCAAGGCCGCCGTGCTGGGGTCGGCCTTCTTTGTCGTCTCGGCCATCCAAGTGCCGATGTTCGGTTCGTCGGTCCATCTCGTGCTCAGCGGCCTGATGGGCTTGGTACTCGGCTGGGCCATTTTTCCGACCGTGCTCGTCGGCCTGATTCTTCAAATGGCCTTCTTTTCGATCACCGGCCCGACCGTGCTCGGACTCAATACGCTGATCATGGCCCTGCCGGGTGTCATTTGCCACTATCTTTTCCGCTCGTCCGTGTGCAGCAATCGCCAGTCGGTGATTTTTGCGAGCGGGTTTGCCGCTGGGTCGATCGCAATCCTCCTTGGTGCCTTACTGTCATCCGTGGCGTTGGTGCTGGCTGGCAAATCGTTTGTCGTACCGGCTGGGGGATTTCTCGCGGTCCATATACCGGTCGCCGCGATCGAAGGTTTTGTGACCGGAAGCGTGGTTATTCTGCTGCGACAGGTCCGGCCGGAAGTTCTCCGCGCGCCAGTGTTTGTTCCCATGGCGCAAGAGGTTGGCAATGTTTAGCGGCTGGTCAAAAGTCGGGCAGGCATTGGGCAGTCTACTCGTGCTACTGCTTCTTTACCCCGCGCCAGCGTTTGCCCACAAGTTGTACGTCTACGCTCAATTGAAAGGCACACTGATCCAGGGTCGCGTCTACTTCCCCGGCGATGTTCCGGCTCGGAAGATCGACGTTATCGCTCGCGACCCGTCCGGCCGTGAACTAGACCGCACGACGACGGACGATGACGGCAAGTTCACATTCACGGCCCGCGAGCATGTCGATCATTACCTGGTTGCGGAAACGCTCGACGGCCACGGCGGCGGTCCGTATATTGTTCATGCTACGGAATTCTCCGGCAGGCTGCCCGCAAAAGGTCCAACGACCGAAAGTGGTTCGCAAGTTAAGTTGCAAGCGACAGATGCCAGTGTGCCGGCCGCATCGACGGGTAATGAGAACAAACAAGCCACGGTCACACTCCAGTTGACCGAGCTACGTACGCAACTCGACGAACTTCGTCAGCAAATCTTTGAATCCGACGAGCGGCTCCGTTTTCGCGACATTTTAGGCGGCATCGGTTTTATCCTCGGGCTTGCCGGCGTGGCTTTCTACATGAAGGCACGGAAGGGAGGGACTTAGTGCTTAGAACTTAGTGCTTAGAATCTATCTCAGAATTCAAAGAGAACCACGAAAGACACAAAACAGACGAAAAAAGGCAGTTGTATTTCGTTCTCTTTCGTGTCATTTGTGTGTTTCGTGGTTCTTCAAGAGTGTTCGAGATAGTTTCTTAGTGCCAATCCCCAATCCCTAATCC
>Ga0194056_10000109_pt1 | contig 36639 bp, 41 predicted proteins | sample SepL4413m_MetaG_FD_155458 | JGI IMG/M metagenome (GOLD analysis project Ga0194056, IMG submission 155458) | Anoxic zone freshwater microbial communities from boreal shield lake in IISD Experimental Lakes Area, Ontario, Canada - Sep2016-L442-13m | ecosystem: Environmental > Aquatic > Freshwater... | reverse complement strand
AACCCATTCTCAGCGGCAAATAATATCAATGAACCAATTGCCATAAAAAATAATATGAAATACGCCTCACAATTTGGCAAGAAGGCTTTAATAATAAAAATAAATGGTAAAATTACCTCATTGGGTCTAGTCTCTTACTTAGATAATGATACCGCTGGGGGTAACCATCTAAAAGTTGATTATTCTATAAAATACATCTTCTATTTCACAGTTTATCAACTATCAAAAATACTAGAAAAAGATAATATTGGAGAAATAAACATTGAACAAGATCTTGGCATAGAGGGTTTAAGGAGCTTCAAAGAACATTTACCACCTTCCCGCTTTTTAGAGAAAAAGACTATAAAACCACTTAGCTTATAGACCACAAACGATATGTAACTTCATCAATGATTTTAGATTTGTGATAAAGAGACCCCTTGCACGCTCTACTTGTTGCTCGATCAACAATCCTAGGTATATATCTCTTAGAAAAATTAGTGTTCTCATATAATACATTGTCACTGATACCCGCTGAATCACATACGGTCGTAAATAGACCAATCGGTAATGACGCATAGCTAGCCCCAACTGCAGAAGAAACTAAACCTGGTGTATAGATATTAATAACACCACTCCTTTTACCAGAATCTATTATAAACTCTTGCTCTATATATTTACTATTAAGCCAATATAAACTGTCTACATTATTTATAAAATAAGTAAAACAAACCAGCTGTCTTGCCGACCCATCTTCATCTATATTATATGTGGCTGCTATAATTGAATCTTTTGACCTTAGCGGTAATAAAAAATCATCCTTTGTATCCTGCATTGATAATGGGTGGTTCTCCCCAAGAAAATCAAATCTAGAATTAAATATTTTCCACATCTCATCAGCTTCATCATCAGAGATATTGGTCTCCCATATTTAGAGTTGTTCCGTTTTACCACTATCAGAAATAACTGGACCAATATTTTTATCAAAATAATCTTTTATATCGCGTAAATCAACAGGCTTGTCTCCTGAATACTCATTTGTATTTTCAACAAAACAAGAGTATAGAGACAACGCTGCCTGCTCGTCTCCTGCTGCGGCTCTCGTATCAATCAATGGTTTTTCAGAAAATTCTATATCATGTTTTTTCAAATATTCGCCCAAAGCCATAGATTCATCATTCTCGTGATCGCAAAAATAAATCGCGCATTTACCATTTTCTTGCAATAATTTTGTAACCTGTTCTTTTTCTGATTCATCCAATTCGTGGAACGGAACGGATAAAATTTTTACATTATCAGATATTTCCTCGGCATATTTTTTACATTTATCGGCATCGTAACCCATAGCTAGACCATGTTTAATGTCTATCAACGCTGGTATTTGCACCCCATCTGATTCTATAAAACCAGTACTATCATCCTGAATAATATCAGCATACATTTCTGGTGATAATATCCCACGACGCCTAGAACTGTCGTTATTGTAATTACATATCTCGGCATAGCTATTAAAATCAACTGCAGGACGTTCTGCATTCAATTCTAATTTTTCAATAGGCGTAAAACTTTTTTCGTTGTTATCTTTAGATTTTCCGTCAGCCATAATTAACCTTTACGATTATCTACTATCAAAGTCTCGGGGTCTGGGAACCCATTAAAGTTTTCTGTCATGGCTGTCGTGTATGAACCAGCGAATTCGAAATATATAATATCACCAATCTGTATATTGGATGAAACTGGCACATCAAATAATATTGTATCTTGACTATCGCAGGTAGGGCCAGTTAGTGTAAATATCTCTTTTTCTGAAGACCTACATGAATCACCGACAGGGAACAGCAAGGCGTTTGAAGTCTGGACTGCTTCCATCATCCCGTTATTCGCCCCAACATCTAAATGCAACCATTTCTTGCCAAACCTCTCAGCGGTACCAATAACCGAGCTAACCATGGTGCCAGACTCGGCAACAATATATCGGCCTGGCTCGGCCACAACCCGAGTCCCTTTGGGCAAATACTTTTTGACTGATTTTAGAATTATCTTGGATATCTTGTCCAAATTATCACGCTGAACATCCTGGTAACAAACAGGGAATCCACCACCTATATCCAAGAATTCTAATTTTATACCTTTCTTCTTGAGCATGTTGAACAATTTGGCGCTATGCTGTATACCATAACCCCAAGAGTCGTTGTCTAGCATTTGTGAACCTACATGGAAGGACACTCCGTATGGTACGAGCCCCTTGCTCTTTGCATAGACCATTAGGTCTAGTGCTTGCTCTATTGATACCCCGAACTTACCCTCGCTCGCAACCGTGCTTTTTCGAACCGGTATTGATAGCCGAACATAAACTTTAGCGTTTGGTGCGGCTTCGGCTAGTTTATCGATTTCACTAATGCTATCGAAGGCAAAATACTGCACCCCTGCATCAAAAGCCGCTTTTATATCATCAAATGTTTTAATTGGGTTGCTAAACAATATCCTCTCAGGCTTCTCGCCAGCCTCTAGAGCTTTGAACATTTCAAAAGCAGAAGAAATCTCAAATCCGCTCCCGCAATCCAAAACAGTCTTCATAATTTTTGGATTTGGATTTGCCTTGATGGCATAAAAAATCTCAATATCTTCAAAAAACTTTGATATTTTATTATACGATTCACAAATCTTATCCAAGTTAATCAGTAGATAAGGTGTTTTAATTGAGAGATCTAACGGTTTCGCATATTTGCTATTTTCATTCATAACTATCCTATATTATACAACAACTTTATGACTATTTCAAACAATATCAGCTGTTTTTATTTTAGTTGATTTCTAACCCTATTAAACCACAAACTTTAAAATATAGAAAAACCGCCAAATCTTTTGTAAAACTATATGTCATAAATTGACATACTAACTGACATGTGCTATAATAGAGTTATTCTTGTTAATATTAGCCCCGCGCTCGGGTTAAAGAGTAGATTTTTCATCCAAGGAGGTGAGATAAATGAATATTATTAACAAAGAAGCACATGACAGCGCCATAAGAAACACCCTAGAAAAGTCTATTAATATGGACAAGTTGATAAAGCAGTTACACGACCGTGCCGTTAAAGATTATGCTAACGGTGGCCCTGGGATTGCAAGCAAGCACTTTGTGTATATGTCAATGAAATCTGGACGTGATCTATGTAAAATGGACTGGGCAGACGTCAAGAACCTTTTTGAGGCAGCAAGCCCCGAAGGCACTCGTGTAAGCGTAGGCAAAGGCCTTATAGACATCATGATGATACCTGGGTTCTCAGTATGGCTGATTCTGGATAAAGAGGAAGATTAAAATTATCCAGATTATGTGCTGTAAAGCTCCTAGTAATACCTTACGGTGTTGCTGGGAGCTATTTTATTTATCTTACAATCTTTGTCCATTGCAGGGCCGGACCTTGCAAATGAGGTTTTTATGTTACGACTAAGTAATCACCCGCATATGACCAATCGTTACGCATATCACGATGGGGTTTTTAAATTATTTTTCAGATTTTTATAGCTATCCAATGTTGCGCTGGCAATTTCTGTGCATTTATTGGCCAATGACTCTTTAATTAGCCAATAGCCTAATTTATAACCGGCCCATCTCGGCAGATCTTCATCACCACTAATAAATGTCTTTTCGTAATCATATTCTTTGTCATTAAGTTTATTTTTCAAATTAGCCAAAATATCATTAGCAGTCTGCTCGTCCATTGCATGCATTTGTTTCAAAAAATATTGAACATTGGGCCTACCGCTATCGTTCATCGCCTTTTCTTCTAACACTATTGCCAGACCCTCCAACACAATATCATCTAATAATGTTACCGTATGTTCCGACACTTGATTCCAACGGATTGAATGAGACAATTCATGGCACAATGTCTCGTAGAAGAAATCTTCGGATAATTCCGATTCTGTATCAACAGTAATCACTATTAAATCTGACCGATACGTTCTGCCGCCGATGCCGTCTTCGGGAATTGTCTTTAATAAATAAGAAGGCGAAACAACAACCACATCAACCTCATAGTCCAAATCAAAATTATCAGCGATAAATTTCTCTACCGCTACAACCGCTTGATTAAAAATATCTAACTGATTAGATGAAAAGTTATCGTTCGCATTTGCTACTAATAAATTAACCTTGATCATGGATAAATTATACCACTTGGAATACCTTTGCGGGGTCCGTCCTAGAAACCCCATTAGACAAACCCAAGGTTTTTTCTCATCGCGCCACGCACGGAATGAATCCGCTGCTTGGGCTGCTCTTTTCCAAATCTCAGGATCTCATTGCAGGGTCGGACCTTGCAAATGAACTTTTTATGTTCTAACTACGTAATCGCCCAATTTTTCCAGTCCAAAATCAACCAATTTATCAAAATCATGATGTTCGCGCCAATGGTCGTGTATTATATTGCGGAATTTAACCTGAGACGGATAACTATTATCTGGCTGGCTAATTAAAGGTTTAAGCTCATCATCCAAGATGACTGTTAGTGCCTCTTTTAAATAATCGAATTCATCTGCGCTTAATTTAGAAACCGGGGAAGATTCGTCAAACTGCCAGTAGCGCATAAATTGGTAATGCAGGCCCTCGTGTAAAAAACCATCAATCGGCATGCCCCAAATACCTTCTGTCGAATCATACATCAAAATTTCGCACGTATCATAGAAAAAAGGCATAGCCGGAAATGTCGTAATATAAAAAGTAAAACTGTTCGACATCATTGGGCGTTTTGTGATTCTCTCTAGCACCAAGCATGCATCCGTGAACTTGTTACGAAAATCATCTTCGGCTATTTTGAAAAATTTACTCAACTTGCTATTTGGATCATTTTTTTGGGCCAAAAGATAAGGCTTTAATATTGCCTCGGCAGGTTGCTTTTTTAAACCAACAATCTGCTCGGCAATCTTCCTGTCATCATCATTGTCAATATTATCAATCCAATTCTGGCCCATAAACGTATAACGTAAAGAATCGCGCCAGTTCCACATATCTTTTTTGATGTCATAGCGAATTTTATATTTAAACTCCATATATTTGATATTATAGCGCGAAATTAGAATTTAAAAAGTGCTAATCATAATGATTAGCACTTTATTTATTGCCGAAGCTTATTTGCAACGGCAACGACTGTTCTGGCTTCCGCAGCCAGAGAAATTAGGGGAATGAGAATCAGTTGGTTCCAAGAAACGCGTGGAACCGACTTTATTCATTCGAGAAAGCAATTTTTTCATAGCCTACTCCTCCTTTCATAATAATCGTCCCATATGAATTGACGCCGCTAGCCTTATATGACTAGACTTGTCACTTTATGGCGTGGCACATAGATGGATCAAATATCATCCAGTTGATTAGGCATCCCCCGCGACAATATACGTTCCAACGACATTTATCACACTCTTCTGATGGATAGCGTAGAAGTTGCTTGTAATCTTCCTTTAGTTCATCACTATTAAGATGCTCTGAAAGACTGGTTCCGTCATTATAGTCTATCCCTTTTTGAGCTATAATGCTCCCCAGTAATTGATTACATGCCATAACATCACCATTGGTGTCAAAATTAAGGCCACTACGACCATAAACATGACAAATGGTTGCTATTTGGCGTGATCCCAGCATTTTTTCTATGAATGATTCAGGGAATAAACATAGTGGGATGTAGGTCTCGATCTCGATTTTACCATTGTACAATTCGTCCAAAAATGGATGCATCTCCATGATGTCATTCGCCAGTTGATGCGGCTCAATAGAATATCCCAGAGACACGCCCTCGTCAGTAATTACAGGACAACATAGGTCAACCAAGAAAGATTTTGCACCAAGTTCATGACATAAAGTAGCAATTTGCTTTAATCCATCCATACCGACAAGACTGTTATATACAGTGCTGACGCCAGTTTGATAGAAATTAATTGCCCTTTCAATCCCCTTCATCGTTTGATCATAGATCCCAACCTTGGTAGCATCTTTAAATTGCTCAAGCCCAACTGCTTTAACGGATATAGAAACGTTATCGCACGGACTTTGTTGATATTCTGCCCAAAAGCTGTCATCACCAAACAACGCTGCATTAGTAACAATACAATTAGTAACACCCAGGTCTTTGCAAAACCTATTAAATTCCAAAAGATCAGGCCATAATGTAGGTTCTCCGCCTATGACATTAAAGTGATCCACTCCCATTTCATGCGCGACCATAACCAACTCTTTGGCCATTGCAAGCGACATTGTCTCTTTCGGGTCATAATGAGTATCCTCACCATAACACCAACGACAACGAAAATTACATTGACGATTCAGAGTAAGCCATGCTGTTTTTGGGTTACAACTACAATCAAATTCCTTCATTTCTCATTCCTCCTTTTCAAAATACGCCAACTCTTCTACCCCGTACAGGAGGAAAGTTAGTTTTACAATATATATAATCACACATGATACCATATATTGTCAAGCTTAACCCTAGTTTATACTCTCAATAACAAGACCCAATTGCGAGGTTGAACCTTGTAAATTATTGTAAATTAGCTTTTTATGGTATAATAACATAGATTACAGTTCTAAGGAGTTGTAAAATCGTACATTAAGAGGTGAAGGAAATGTCAAATGATGCAAAGCTTAATAGCTTGGGCGATACACGAGATAGAGTCTACAAAGAGTTATGCTCTATTCGTGAAGAAAAAAACCGGCTAGGTAAGGAATGTTCCAGATTGCATGATGAGTTAGATGAGGCCTTTAAGGCACAAAAAAAACTTTACGATGCACAACAAGCAGATTGGGAGTTCCACCAACGTGTAATGCGAGACATCAGTGATAAGATTAACAGCTACAAGGAAGAGAGCGACAGATACTACCGTCAAATGGTTGAAGCATACCAACAAGCTTCGGCCGCCCATGACAGGCGCGACGGTGCTGCTGCAAAATCTTGGTCCGAAACGGGTAAAGGCTACAAATCACAGATGGAGTCTGCAAGTGCGAATGTAAGGTATCATATTTCTCAATCGAAAGATTCGCAATACCGTTACAACAATAACGGGAATAAGGCAAATTTTGACAGAGCAAAGCAGAAAACTGCTCGATTAAAAACCGAGTTCAGTGAAGTCAGCGCCCGCTACAAACCAGTCAAAGCAGCATGTGAAGAAAAACAAGCAAAATTCAATGCAGCCAAGAAAGAGTTTGACGACCATTTAAATTGGTTGAAAAAACAGACCGAGGATCGCAAACGCAGACTAGGCGAAGTAGCGATGAGATCAGGCTATTATGAAAAAATTGGGCTTGAAGAATTTCACACTCAAAAAGGTCGCGATTATCAATATGGCGACAAAAAATCCGAAGTCTATGCGACAGTAAAAAGTGGCTGGAACAATGCAAGAGGGATAATAGTCACTGACATAATAGTCAGAGATAAGGGAATCCCCGGCAAACATTACCACCTCGTAGTTGGAGAAAATGGAGAGAAAATCCTATCCGAATGGAGAAATGACCCGCCGCGGTGATAACCGCCCCATGCCCGTTATTAATATAACGGGCATTTTTATTGCTATAATATGTGATGTATGGATATAAATAACTCAATAAAGGAAATTGCTGATAGAATCGATAGTTTTATCAATAGCGATACTATCAAAAAAGACGAAATAGCATCTGGCATCATAGAAGCGACTATGATGCGTGATGATTATGATGACCTAATCTTGATTGAGCCAGCACTGGAAGAGTTCGCAGAACTAGCCGCATCCTTCGAAACATGTGCACCAGGCAGGATACTAACACCAGACCAAGATTATCTTCCGCCAGGCTGCAACAAAGATACCCCGGATAATATATTTTTAGAAAAATATTTTGAAGATATAGTAAATAGATTCGAACAAATCAAGAAAAAATATAATTGCTAATTAGTTGACCAAGTTAGACTTGCACCAACCATGCTAGCGTCCTAAAATGAGGCTTTCACGCAATACGGATACTGCGACGGCGATCTAACGCTGTTTCGGTCATCTATATTATACCATTTATTCTGACGGCTGGCACTTGAGCAATCATACGCTCTGGCGTATTATAGATTTATGACAAAGATTGCAATTATCGAAGACGACCCAGTAATTAGCCAAATGTATCGCATGAAATTTGAAGCCGATGGTTTCGAAACTCAGCTAGCGATGGACGGGCAACAAGGCGTCGCCTTGGTAGAATCTTTCAACCCCGATATCGTCCTATTAGACCTGCAAATGCCAGTAATGAATGGCGATGAAGCATTAGCAATCATCCGCAAAAGCACATGGGGCAAAACCGTACCGGTAATCATTTTGACCAATGTAGGCATCGAAGAATCTCCAAAATCCCTGAAAAACCTGGGTGTCAACAGTTATATTGTCAAAGCCAATCTAACCCCCCGCCAAGTTGTCCAACAGGTCAAAGAAGCGCTAAATATAGTTTAAGTCTGATATGAAAATAGGAATAATTGGTCCAAATAAAATCTATGGGCAGGATGTTGATGCAAGAAAACATCTAATTAATGCTGTCGCCCAGATTTTGGCCGATTCTGGCAATGAAATAATTCTAACCCCAGACAAAGACTCGCTTTTGGAATATTTCGGCAATAAATACCTAGAATTTGGTGGTAAAAAAATATCACTGATAATACCGACTATTGAAAGTGGACACGAAGAATATTTGAATACTAAAATTGGCACGGTAATATCTTGTGGCGATTGGGACCGTCAAGCCGATGAATTTAATCGCCAATGTGATATGTTTATTTGTATAGGTTACGCCTGGGGCGCAATGAAAGAAATCGCCAGTGCCCAATATTTTAACAAAAAGAAAATTTATATTTTAAAAGAATTTATATCTGCCGAACTACCAGAAGAATTAAACTTTTTGGTTGAATATATAAATATTAATAGCCTTAAAAGTGTGATTTAATTATTCTATATGAAACAAGATTTATTAATCCTGGAATCTGATAAAATTGCCGCTCGCCAGCGAATTGCTGAAATTGACCAAGAAATATTAGATCTGGGGCCAAGGTTTTACGAAGTCTTTAACCAAACGTCTGAGACCTACCATGACAATGCACCATTTGAAGCAGTCCGTGACCATCAATCGCTGTTATCCGCTGAACGCCAAAAGCTAAAACGAATATTAAATAATTGTGCAATTAGTATGCCCAAACAAAAGAAGAATACAGTTGGAATTGGATCAACAGTCCAGGTCATAAATAACGATACACAGAAACCCACAGATTATTTCATCGCTGGTGACTGGTCCATAAACACTGGTAAAAAAATTGACGGCGCATTAGTAGTTAGCCGCAAATCACCCATAGCAACCGCACTGATTGGCAAAAAAATTAATAGTGATATCTCATTTAATAACTATAGCCTGTTAATCAAGAACGTAGAATAAACTCCGAATAAAATCATAATTGCTGCAACAAATCTCATCAAGAATAATAACTGCTGTGGCTAAAAAGTAGTTTATATTATATAATCTATATAAAAGATAGAGAGATTACTAAATTGTGGAAAATATACCTAACAATCTAAAAAATATGCATGAATCCAATATGGATATAATGCTTGATCTATATGATGATAAATTTATTGAACAATCTATAGAAGGCTCTCTGCCAACAAAAAAGGCAATAGAGGCAAATGAGGTATTAGCTGATACTATCTATGGCGTAGCTATATCTTCACTGATACGTAATAGACAATATAAAAAATTATTATCTGTCAAAGACGATATGGCAGAGTCATTACTATCTGCAGAAGCTAGTCTTGAATCACTAGACATAAATCGAATAGGTCTAGTTCTGGTCAGGCCAGAGATTTTAACATTAGCCGACGATTGCAAAAAACTCCTAGAACTAAATGGTCTGGATGTCATATTTAACAAAAAAATTAGAGTTGGCCTAAATCAATATATGTCACTCTACCCCCATGCTATAGCCATGCCCGACTCTTATTATGACTTCCCAACCCGAACACTAAATTATATAAATAAAGAATCTGAGCTAATTATAGTTACCAACCAATCATCCTCTAATCTTGATAACAATTTACCTATAAGTGATTTTTTGTCTGGTACACTGAGAGGTAAACAAGGAACCTATTCGGCAAACACGCTGAGGGGAGATATATCATACAAGTCACTTGCAGGGCATATCAATGGTTCATCGATATCACCACAGTCATCTATTGCGCTTGATCCCATAGGTGCTTATAGGCATCTTGTCAGCGGCGATATAGCCTCTAATGGGGTCCACAACTCTGTAAATATACCCCTACTGTTTTATGCCGGGCAAGGCGTCCATACGCCAAACAGCGAAGAAATAAAAAGAGACTTAAGGATATTATGCGATGAAAATGATCTATCAGAGATCACTAAAAAAATGCAAGAACGTAGCGCTGGTGATTCTGCAATTAGTCAATTAACTATTTATCCTTGATTTTTAACGTTATTTATTATAGTATATTAATATATACAACTTTTAGTGCAGAAAGGTCGATATGGAAGGCGTTTACTTTACAAAAAAAGGGCTAGAAAAACTCGAAACCTCAATAGACAATCATGATAAAAAGGTTAAAGATTTGCGGCGCGAATTGGGCGAAGCTTGTGCTGATGATCCTGACTTACCAGAGAACATAATTGCAAAGGAAATAAGGGCAAGATTTCACCAAGAGCTCCCAGCCGAACGACAAAGGCTTATAGGTATGCGTGCATCTGCCATATTAGTAGAAAATTCTGAAGAGTTCATTACTAAGTCAAAGGAAGTCGTTTGGATCGGCAGTAAGGTAACTTACCAAAACATTAATGATGCTAGTGACGTGGATACTTTAACTATATTGGGGGCACTAGAATCTGATTATGACAATGACGTAATATCCTATGATGCTCCTATAGCAATAGCTATGATTAACAAAACGATTGGAGACGAATTCACCATAGGTAACGGTAACACGGACGTCTTTAAAATTATTGCTATAGAAAGAGTCCTAGGCGATACAGACAAGACAGAGGAATAGTGATGTCAGAAATCAACATATTATACGGAGCCCCTGGCGCAGGAAAAACCACGGCAGCAAATCTGCTACCAAAAGACATAGAATACTTGTCCGTAGGTAAATTAGCCAGACAGGAAATTGAGCTAAAAACTAAATTTGGTAAAAAATTGCTAAGCTATATAAATAATTTAGAAGAATACCCAAAACCGATAATAAAAAAGTTGATAGAAAAACCAATAATAAATTCTGAAAAAATAATCTTAGTCGACGGCTTCCCAAAATTTGAAAGAGAAGTAGAAGTTCTAGAAGACATAATGGAGGATAATTCCCTATTGCCGGGATTTGTGTTTAACATAAATATTAGCCACGAAGACGCATGGGATAGGATAAAAGACAGAAAAGTTTGTCCTAATTGCGATTACCAATCAACCGAACAAACTTGCTGCCCAGACTGCAAAGAACTTTTAAAGACAAGAGATGGCGATAGCTACGAAGACTTTGCAATAAGATATCAGGACTATGAATTAAATAATAACCTGGTCAAATCTAAGTTGATCAAATTAGGGTTTAAGGCAATAGAGATGTCACTGAAAACCCCCCAAGAATATTGTGATATAATTACAGACAGTTTATTAAACCATGCCCGAGTAGCTCAGAAGAGAGAGCAACTGGAAAGTTTCCAGGAGGTCGACAGTTAAAGTCTGTCCTTGGGCTCCAACCTTTTATATGATGAACTGTTATACCATACCAGCCAAAACACAAGCATTAGCCTATAAATTAGACATCGGTCATCAAGAAACTAGACAAAAGATCGTGTTCACGGACCAAGAAACACAATATTTAATAGATTCCCAAAAAACATTTGGTAGCATCATGGATTTGATGAATCTCGGTTTTCTGCCAAAGGTTACACAGTCAAGAACTTTAGATAAAATATTATCAGACATTATATTAAAAAACGAAATACAAATAGTCTCCGTTTTTTGCCCTTCCTATAAGATCGGAGCCGGACAAATTGGATACAACAATGTCATCGGCAACACGACAAAAAATAATATAAACACTCTCACGAAGCTATATCACCTGTTTAGCTCGGCTGGCTGCAAAATAAACCTTACAATTTACTTTAGTGACTTATTAATAGAAAATCTTGACGAACTATCTGATACTGATTTTCGCACATCTTTAGATAAAAACTATAGAGATTTGTTAGATAAATCACCCAAACAATTCATAATTAAAAAGCTTAGTGCATTAAACAATTTAGATAATTTGATTGGCGAACGAGGTTCAAATATACCGATTGCCAACATAGAGGAAGATAAAAAACAAATAGTACAAGGTCGGAACGAAATATTCTATAAGAATATATTAAACTGGCAAGATGATAAAATTAGAGATCGCACAGAGGCTCTCGCAACAAATTACCCATACATAGCGCAGGCACTGAATGAGTCGTACCAAGAAGCATACTTATATTGGTCCGAAAGCGCATACGAAAGATACCTACTTATGCCCAACCTAAATATGGATCTATTATTTCCAAAAAAGATATCATGAAAAAAATCTCTATAAATAACGATTTGATAGAATCTTTCTCAAATAAAAAATCCAAAGAAACAATAGATTTAATCATTAAATGTATTGATACAGAGCAGGCAGTTTTTGAGCAGAGCCCTGATCTATTATTTTATTACATATCCTACGGGTCAAATATAATGATAGCAAAGACCAAACTGGGCAGTATACTGCCAATAACGTACGATGATAATGAGCTAATCATGTCTTTCCCATTGATATTAAACTTCGATGAATTAGCTCAAATAGTCAATTCTTGGAAAAAAAGTTTTAATAAAATCAGCATTAAATATTATAGTGAGAATCAATCCACAAATTATACGAATGAATTAACAACATTAGATTTCGTAAAAAACATCCGTTCCGAAAACGAAGTTTTTTATTCAACAAAATTATTATCAGAATTACCAGGTAAAAAATTCTCCAAGATTCGTTACAAAAAAAATAAAATAATTAAAAATCCAGATTTTGAACTTAAAAAGTTTAATTTGGACATGTTAGATGATGCTAAATTTGTACTAGATAATTGGAACAGTACTCGACTTCACATATACAAAAAAGACCGAAAAAATAAAGAGTTGAACTATCTAAAACAGACCACCATCGCGAACAATAATAATATTAGCAACCACCTATTATATTACAAAAAAATGCCCGTAGGTCTATTGTCGATAGATCATAGAATCTCTCAGGGAGTATCATGCACAACAATATTAAAGGGGCTGAATGACGAAACCATTAATGGCGCAAAAGGGTCAAGTGACTACCTATACTTCTCTACTTTCGAGATTGCATCAAGCCAAGGAATAGACTTTATAAATGACGGTGAGTTGGGGACCGAGGACGGGACTCGAATCCATAAATTACAGTTCCAGCCCATATTATCGAGGAAGGTATATGATTTTTACTTCAAAAAATAAATTAATAACAAAATTAAAGGGCAAGGCATTTGCCAGTCGTTTTTATTGCCATGAATACCTATTTGGGAGGAATGCAATATACGCAGCCCTTTCTTTGCTAAAAGAAATGGGACACAAAAGAATCCTATTGCCTGCTTATAGTTGTGGCGACGAAGTAGCAGTAGCAATCAATCTAGGCTTTAATGTTAAATTTTATAATATTCAAAGAATAGGGTCGCCATTTGAAAGCATAGGCATAAATACAAAAGAAATATTAGAAAAAGATATATTATTTTTAACACATTTCTTTGGCATTGTTAACAAATCGTCTAAATTAATGAGATTAACCGATACAATTCACAACCAAGGTGGTTTCGTGATAGAAGACGCCGCCTACGCATTATTCTCAAAAAACGTAGGAGACATTGGTGATCTTATTATATTTAGCCTAAGAAAAATCCTACCCGTACCAAATGGTGCGATACTTTGCTGTAAAGAAAAATATAAAATAAACAAAATAATAAATCCACCCCGGAAACTAGTTATCACTGAAAATAATAACTTTAAAAAATACCAAAATGGCATAAACAAACCTGGGTCAGGTATACATACCGGTATTGACCCTTCAGACATACATGGAGCCAGATATAAAAACCTGGGTGGCTATCTATTAGGGATACCCCCAGCAACAAGAGAAATCATAAATAACTTGGATATTGATGGGTACACTAACGTTAATGTCAGAAATTTTAAGCATATTTATAACGTGCTAAAATCATACCTGGACAGGGATAGCCTGGTCATTGCTAATGAGATTGTCAGACAACAAATACCCTCAAAGATATTCCCTATAATAGTCGAGCATTCTTCATATTTACACGAAAAAATAACAGATAGTGGCATACTTTTTACACTACCATTTTGGGACAGAACTCATCCATTCATAGACTGGTCAGATTTTGATAAAGCGCTAGACATGAAAAAAGGAGTCATTGCTATACTATTAGATTATAAAATATGTGATAGCGATTTGATTAAATTAAGTGGTATTATACTAGCAGAAAGTTTAAATAGTAAAAAACAACTAGCATGAAAATATTATTATTTTTAGGAACGCCAGGGTCAAACAAAACAAAGGCCGCTCAAATATTAAAATCCGCCTTTGACTTCCAGTATATATCATGGGGTGAAACATTAAAAAAACAAACCCATAAAACAGACTACGCAAAGAGCGCCGAACAATTATTCCGATCATTAAAACTAATGGCCCATAAAGATAACCAAAACCCAATAATTATTGAGGGCTATCCAATGCACTTGCAAGAAGCCGAAAAAATGCTCGACTTTATAAACAAAAATGGGTTCGAGCTTGAAGCAGTAGTAAAATTTAATAGCAGCCTAGACAAATCATTGAGCAGAAGACAGCGCAGGCACCATTGCCCTATCTGCCACAGAGAATATTCCAAAGAAAATGAACTATGCCCTTTTGATGACTCTGTATTAATTAAAACCAATAAAAAATATTCCACCAAAGAACTAGAGGAAGAATATCATTATTTTACAGCCGAATTAAATGACGTCAGTAAATTCCTTAGTAATCACTGTCCCATTGATTTCTCGATAGATGCCGATACAAATATCCAAGAAGTCGTCCAGTCTATACTTAGTGGACTTTACTTGAAAAAATCCCATAACAAAATATATACGAAAGCCGCCTCAGCCGAGCTAGAAACTGAATATGGTAATTTTAAAATAACAGCTTATCAATCATCAGTTGATTACAGTTATCACCTGGCTCTAGTAAAAGGAGATGTCGAAAACAAACATGATGTTTTAGTCAGAGTTCACTCTTCGTGCATCACAGGTGATATATTACATTCCAAGCATTGCGATTGCGGGCAACAATTAGACAAGGCCTTTAAAATAATATCCAAAGAGGGCCAGGGCGTAATTATGTACCTTTTCCAAGAAGGCAGAGGCATAAATATAATAAATAAAATAAAAGCCTATAAATTACAGGCGGAGGGGCTAGACACTGTTGACGCAAATAGAGCATTAGGGATGCCCAGTGAGATGAGAAACTATGAGATCGTGAAAGATATAATTGAAGATTTAAAGATAAAAAGCATAGTATTACTAACTAACAACCCTGACAAGATTACCGAACTAAAATCACTAGGGGTAATAGTCAAAGGCGCAAAACAACATGAGATACCGGCTAACCCTACAAGCAATAGATATCTCAAGACAAAAAAAGACAGAATGAACCATAAGCTGAGGAAAATATAAATGCGAATAGTATTAGGCTCTAAAAGTGAAGATAAGCTCAAAATATTAATTGATTGCCTAAATAGCTTGAATATAAAATATGATGAGATATTAGGGCAAAGTGTCAGTTCAGACATACCCGAACAGCCAACATCCAAAGAAGAAACTGCTATCGGATCGCTAAATAGATCCAGAAATGCATTTAATACCATCGATGAAAAAGAAGAATTGATAGCGATTGGGCTAGAGGGTGGATTAACAAAAAAAGATAATATTTACAATTTAATCTGCACAGCCACAATCTACGACGGGCTAGATATAATAACAGATAGCAGTGACCCTGTACCATTGCCGCCATATGTGTCAAAATGCATTGAGAATGGTGAAGAATTTGGGATTATTATACGAGAGTATTCCAAAACATGCGACTCTGATAAATATAAATGCGAAAATATAGAAGAGCTAATTAGTCGCAAAAAATCATTCAGCCAGGCAATCCACAAATGCCTCGCGTCAAAGTACAACTAGTAGAATAATCTAATTATCTTGTTGTCCGCGGGCGTCGGCTATTTTTCGAGCGGCGGTAATAACGTTGTCAAATAATGCGGCAATGGTCAGCGGGCCGACTCCGCCACGTGTTGGCGTGATGGTCAGATCTTGACGATCGCGAACTTCACCGGCTACATCGCCAACGATTTTACCATCTTCGGATGCAGTACCTGCATCTACTACCACTGCCCCATTACGAACCATATTAGACTGAATCAGCCCTGGTACGCCAGCGGCAGTCACAATAACATCAGCAACCGGCAAAACACTATTCAAATCCGCATCACGTCCGTAGACTGATACATCGTAACCTGAATCTTGCCATAATTTTGCCAGCGGTGCGCCGACCAATCGTCCCCTACCAACAATCGCGATTTTCTTGTCAGCCAAATCAACATTGTACCCAACCAACAACCAATTTATCGCCATAGCGGTAGCCGGCGTGAATATTGGATTAGTACCCAACCCATCAACATCTTTTTCGGGCGCAACCGCATTGACAGCCGCGTCTGTTTGCGATGGATCAGACAGCGGTAATTGAATAATAATTCCATGTACCGATTCGTCACGATTCAGTTTATCAATCTGTGCCATCAAATCTTCGTCGGTAGGCGTGTAGATATCAACCTCAATCAAGATGTCTTCGCCGTAAATACTTTTCAGCCCAACATATCTATCAATAACCGAATTTTCGCCAGTTCGAACAATCGCTAGCCGCGGAATAACTCGCCATGATTGCCGTAACGCCCGGACTTGTTTTGCTTGGCGTTCTTTGATATATCCTGATAATTCTGATCCATCTAATGATTTCATTGTTTCTATCTTAACAAATAACCGAATAACCTCATAATTTTAATTTTACAAACACCTGCCACTGATATACAATTAATCATAAGTATGAATGAAAAAATGGTGGGATTTGATAAATTCAGGCGCGCAGCGAATTATTTGACGGTTGCGCAAATCTTTTTGCAAGATAACTTTTTACTAGACCGCCCATTAACGGCAGCTGATATCAAACCGCGGTTATTAGGTCACTGGGGTTCGGGACCGGGTGTAAACCTAGCCTATGCTCACCTGAATAAACTGATCAAAAAATACGGCCAAGAAATGATGTTCGTCCTGGGACCAGGCCACGCATTCCCTGCCCTGCAAGCCAACCTGTTCATGGAAGGGACACTAGGTGAATTTTATCCAAACGCGACCCACGACCTGGCGGGTATCGAATATATTTGCAAAAACTTTAGCTGGCCATACGGATTCCCTAGCCACAGCAACCCTGGCACACCTGGTGTCATACTAGAAGGTGGAGAATTGGGATATTCCCTATCGACAGCTTACGGCGCAGCGCTAGATAACCCGAATATGATAGTAGCCTGCCTAGTCGGTGATGGTGAAGCCGAAACCGGCCCAGCTGCCGCATCTTGGCACCTAAATAAATTAGTCGACCCTAAAACTAACGGTACAGTCTTGCCGATTCTACATTTGAACGGCTACAAAATCTCTGCCCCAACTGTATTTGGTCGTATGAGCGATGACGAATTACGCGCATTATTCTGGGGCTACGGCTACGAGCCAAGATTAGTCAGCGGCGATGACCTAGACCAGCAAATGGAAGACGCATTGGATTGGGCTCACCAAACGATATGGGGCATCAAAAACGCGCCCGAGGCAATTATTGCACCACGAATGCCAATGATTATAATGCGCACATTAAAAGGCTGGAGCGGCGTCAAAGAGCTAAATGGTAATAAGGTCGAAGGCAACTGTCTATCGCACCAGGTTGTGCTGACTGAGGCCAAAACTGACCCCGAGCAATTGAAATTATTAGAACAATGGCTACAATCATATAATTTCAACGAATTATTCGACCGCGAACGCGGATTCGGTGACTTTGTCGATGAAATCGTACCCGCAAAAAATCAGCGAATGGGCATGAGCCCACACGCACATGGTGGTGACGCTGTCTACAAACCGCTAAATCTACCTACTGTCGAACAATTCGCCGTCCCGGTCGGCTCTACCGGTAGCAGTATGATCCAAACCGGCAAATATCTGAACGAGGTTTTCAAATTAAACGCCGACAATAAAAATTTCCGATTCATGTCACCGGATGAAACTTATTCGAACAAACTAGACGCTATTTTCGAACAAACCAATCGCGCTTGGGTATGGCCAATTGAATCATGGGACAAAGACATGGCACCAAACGGTCGGGCAATGGAAATGTTATCCGAACACAACCTACAGGGATTAACCCAAGGCTATGTATTGACCGGTCGTCACGCAGTATTCGCCAGTTATGAAGCTTTCGTCCAAGTTGTCGCCAGCATGATGGACCAATATGCCAAATTCTTGAAACATACTTTTGATTTCCCATGGCGCGGTAAATTCCCATCATTCAATTACATCCTAACCAGTTCCGGTTGGCGCCAAGATCACAACGGGTTCAGCCACCAAAACCCTGGCTTTATTGACGGAGTATTGCAACGTCACGGTGATTTCGTCGACGTGTATTTCCCTGCCGACGTTAATAGCACTCTAGTCGTGATGGAAAGAATGTTGACCGCAACAAAACAAATAAATGTTGTAGTGGCTGGTAAAACTCCAGAGCCACAATGGTTGACGCCAGAATTAGCACGACAACAATTACAGACTGGGTTGATGATCTGGGATTTTGCTAGTGACGAGAACCCCGATGTTGTCCTGGCTGGTATCGGCGATTACCCTACCAAAGAAACCTTAGCCGCAATCGACTTAGCCAAATCCGAAATGCCCGAAATCAAACTACGATTCGTAAACGTCAGCTCGCTAACATCACGCGGATTCGGTCAAGGCAAAAACTATATTGGTGAAACCGAATTCAACCGCCAATTTACAACCGACAAACCTGTCATATTTAACTTCCATGGTTATCCCGAAACATTGAAATCAATCCTGTTTAATTACGCTACCGACGCTAATCGATTTGACATCCGCGGCTACATCGAATGTGGCAGCACAACAACTCCGTTTGATATGCACGTTCGCAACAAAACTAGCCGTTACCACCTAGTCATGGCGATATTTGAAAAACTTACGGCCAATGGACAGATTCCTTATGAAACCGCCAAATCTATAATCGACAAATACCAACAAAAAATCGATCAAAACACTGAATACATCAAACAAAATGGTGTTGATATGCCCGAAATCGATAATTGGCAGTGGACCAAACGTTAATTTAATTCAGCAATTATAGCATTTGGATATTCTGGTAGATTGATGAAATCTGATGGTTGGATACCCTGTTTGGTAGCGTTAATCATACGCCCAACTCCGGCGTGACTGACAATTAGTGTATTACCGGGCAGGTCTTTGATTTCGTTAAAACTTTTCATAACTCGTTCCTGGAACCTGTTTACATCCTCAGCGCCATCACATTCCAACATCTGACGCTGGGTTATATTTTCCTGTGATTTGTATGTGACCGAGCCGCAATCGATTTCCACTAACCTGTGGTCGTATTGAATTTTATCAACGTCAAAGCCAATAGCCTTGGTAATTATTTTTGCAGTCTCAACCGCCCGTTCATAAGTAGACGAGATAATCCGATCGATAACGATACCGTCAGCCACTAGTTTCTCACCTGCCATCTGCGATTGTGCGCGGCCATTATCTGTAATCAATGAATCTGGCCCGCTAAATGTGTTATCAACATTTGCCTGACTTTCCCCATGACGAATAAAATAAATCATATACTCATTATATCAAACCTGTCAGGCAATCTCCTTTGCGAGGTTGAACCTAGAAACCTCACGAGACAAGCCTAAAGGTTTTTCTCATCGCGCCACGAACGGAGTGAATCCGGTGCCTACGGCTGCTCTTTTCCAAATCTCGAATCTCATTGCAGGGTCGGACCTTGCAAATGAACTTTTTATTGTATAATATATTTTCTACCATATTGCGCCAACAGGGGTAATGATGTATAGTTGTGGGGTAAATATGGGCCAGTAACTCAGCTGGTTAGAGTGTCTGCCTCTTAAGCAGAATGTCGTGGGTTCAAGTCCCACCTGGCCCTCCAAAGTTCGAATATTGATTCCATTGCCTCTTCTTTCACCGTAGGAGAGGCTTTTTGGTTGGTTCTAACCCAGAGGTAGCGTTTCTCAAGCTCAGGATAGTGCTCTGCGATCGGAATTAGCCATTCGTTAGGTATAATAATCAATTTACCATCTAAGAGTGTCAAGTTCTCACCCAATGTCATTAGTATGTCTCTTTTGGTCATTATATCGCCATCCTGGAAGCGGATACGAGCATATGTGGCAAAATCGAATATCTTTTCAGTCAGTTCCATCCATTTATCGCTATTTGCTTCTGTACTACGCAATTGATTGTCTACTTCAGATCTTTCAACCTTCAACTTATTACGTTGCTCTTTGTACTCATCTTCATCCAGAAGCCCCCGTGTCAGCATGTCGACAAGTTTATCTAGTTGATTTTGTATCGTATCCCGTCTTTTCTGGCAACTCTGGTAAATCTGGTTACGGTCCTTGACCTCAGTTTTGTTATTGCGTTGCAATATCTTTAATGCCATTTCCTGGAATTCGGGCAGGATTGTATATTTACCCAATTCTTCATCTATCTGTTTTTCTATCACATCAAGTGTAGTGTATTTACTTTGATTACAGGGTCGCTTGTCACTTTTGCGAGTACAGTAATGATATGTATAGGTTTTTGTAGTGTCTACATCCTTTACATACTTCATTACAGTTTTACTTACCACTGAGCACCCACACACTCCACATTTGATTAGGCCTGCAAAAGCGTATTGATATACACCTTTTCGAGGTTTACCTTTTTTACCCAGTAGCTTTTGGGCGTAGTCAAATTCTTCCATGGTTATCATCTTATTATGGCCACCCTCATACAAATCACCATTATGATACATCCAACCTGCGTAAAATGGGTTATTAAACAAATTATAGATCATGCTTGAACTCAATGGCACACCACCGATTTTCTCTGTCTTTCGGGTAATAAAGTGCCATTCATCATTTGCTATGCGACGAATTTGAGCAGCGTTATATCTGCCACCTAGCAACATTGACCACATCTTTTGTACTAATTCGTAACGTTCTGGATCATTCTTGGTCTCTGTTACAACTTTGTCTTTATTTAGGACAACATCACCATATTTATTAAGAACTGGCACTTTTATATATCCCGGTGGGACTGGGCCGGGCCGTTCGCCATTAGAAGCCTTTTGCTTCATGCCTCGTTTAACGTCACGGCCCTGTTTTGATGATTCGTATTGTGATTGATTCATAACCATTTGAAGCATCATTATGCCTTCCGCGGAGTTATCAAAATTATACGAGCAAAATTGCAGATCTTTCAATTTATCACGAAGCATGTAGGTTATCCTAGCACTGTCGATCTCGTTTCTCGATAAACGATTAGGATGCCAGGCGACAATGCCGTCGGCCTCACCACGTTCAATCATGGCCATCATTTCATCGAATATGGGCCTGCCTGTCTTGAAGGCACTTTTGCTTTCAGCTTCCATCCATTTAACTATTTTTAATTGAGTAAAATTAGCTTTAATTTCGGTTTCTTGAGCTTCATGGGATAGCAACTGCCTATCTTCACGCTCTTCTGATTTGCGAACGTATGCTATGTATCTTAATTGTTTGTTGTTTTTCATAGTACCTCCTTATAGGATTAATATTTCTTATAACTTTAAAGGGACGGTCCAGGTTGACCCAGTCACCAAGAAGGCTTCTGGCAGGACCGCCCCTTAAAAGGCAGAATGCAAAAAAATTCTTCTTGGATTTAAACTGGGTCAACACATACATTATAGCATTCATATGCCTAAACGTTCCCTTGTCTCTTTAAAGCTTAAATGCCCTGAATTATCCCCGGAATTTTTATCCTTAATATCTCTCTGTATATTCTTTTGGGTAATCTCTGGTATGTTGTCAGTGTTTTGAGTACATTGATTTACTTTAAACGCTGATGTTGATTTGCTAGTTAGTACATCAGCCCCTTGTTCTTCCAATGTACGTGTTTTGAGTACATTAGAAATTAGTGTTTTTAGCACATCGGAATTAATAGTTATGTGATTAATCAATGACGGGCACCCTGATTTCACTGTAATATTTATAATCCCGAGTTTCTTTAAACGGTTCTCGGCACGTATCTGTTGGTCACGAGATAACCTCGTTTCCTCTTCGTACTTGTTTCGTGATTTATATACCTCATCAGGGTGCTTACGCTTACGTCCCCATAAGAAAAGCATTTGCGATAGCCATATTGCAGCATTTAGTGTACCGGTCACGTCCTTTAGCACTGGATGCACTAGTATAGCCTTACCCGGTAATAGAGAGAATATCTCATCTTGATATGGGTTTTTGTAGTTCGTCATAATTCTCATCTTTATTTACATATTGTTCATATCTTTTTTGACTAATTGGCTTAAAGATTAGCTCCATTTGACGCACTAACATCGTTAACTTACGATATGCGTCATCATGGCTAAGATTTACCCCAAACTGCTTGCTAAAGAGTCGTTGAAACTTCTTTACGTCATTATCAGTCAACATAAGGCCACCTCACGAGTAGATCCTCGATTTAAGCATTTTAATCTGGTCCAGAATGGCTTGTGCAGGTAAAAGTAAGGTATTGTCCCAATAAGAATCGGCTGTGTTTAGAAGCTCTTGTGAGCTGCTAAAACAAAAAACAACCCTGCGAAGGTTATTCCTATTTATATCAACTATATGAAAACCCGATGCAGTCAACGACGCCGCTAGGCCCAGGTCGGAAGTTTCATATAATTTTTGATTCTTAATCATACCTGTATGGTATGGCTAATCTCGAGTTGTTACAGTAGTAGTTTACGAGCTACTTAAATAATATATACTTATATCGATTGAAATGTTCAGTTAGCTCTGGGCCAGACCATGTTTTTTTGTCGCCATCGGGTCTTCTATAACCCTTTAATAAATCGTCATTAATCAATTTTGCGATGTCTTTGTATCCCATGTCATTAGACAAAGCTTTTGCAACGGCGTATATCAATTTAATGTCTTTAGGCCCCCGAAGCTTGCCCACATATCCCTTACGAGTTTTAAGTAGCTTCTCAATCATGCACCAAGAACTCTTAAGATCCTCCTGTTTAGCCCATGGATATATATTAATTGTTACATATTCTTTATCAGCAGTTAAATCTATAGATATTGAGCTATCTCTATGTGATGCTGTGCTTAATCCTAAAAATACCCATAACTCGTTATCGGATATATTAAACTTTTTGATTATATTGTTATACTTATCGATTATCTTTTTATCACAAAGCCTGTCTAACAATGTCTTACTACAATAGGTAAAATGCTCTGGTAATTCAAAGTACCCTTTATCTATGAGGTATTTAACTAAATCTTCCTTAAAAAACCTTGTGGCAACTTTAAACTCTCTATCCGCATAAATGACATCAAGACGCATATTGTTATTGGTGTTAATTTTACGTGGTGCTTTTATTTCTTCCATCTTATCCTCATTTTCATACATCTTAATTCATTATATAATAGTAGTGTAATTATTAGCGATTATTAGGGATTTACAATGAATCAAGCAAGCAACTTCATACCTTACAATTCAAACTACTTCCGCAATCGGAGGACTGATTTGTCTCAAAGGATCAGTTCTACTGATGCACTTTTTGGGTTTATTAAGGAGATAAAAGAATCAGGAGTATTGTTGCCAGATGAGATTAGTTTGGAAGATTTTAGGATCAGGACAGATAGAGAGGCTAAATGGATATTAAACAAGCTCAACACGCCCCAGTCTATCTATAATTCACTTAGAGCTGTGCAGAGTGATGGACAGTACTGGCAGACATGGGATTTTGTACCTTCTAATTTAGGTAAGGGATTCCTGTTTTACTTCGTTTGTGATGGCTGCGATAGGCGTGTGAAGTATCTATATAACCCTGATGGGCAGAATAGGTTTCTTTGTAGGATATGCCATCGAGTCGCCTATCCTAGGGCCAAGTGACCGAAATTAGATTATAAAGGTCTTAAAATTGCAGTTTCGAGGTATAATCGGCTTATGGATGATTTAGTTGAAAAGACGTTGCGTATAGTTTATGCCAGCGACAGAGTGATGCCTGCACACTACACCAATACTAACGACAGAAAACAAACATTTGCGATTGATTTTGATGATATGTCCGAGGTGGATGAATATGAGATGGCATCTGAGGCATTCTATTCTGTGCCTAATATGCCAGAACTAACCCAGGAACAGCTTTTCCAGTTAATACATATTGGCGAAGATGTGATGATCGGGGCTTTCATAATTGCTGTGTTTGGCGGCGAAGGACATGCAGAAGAGTTAAAAGATATAATCCTGAAAGACAGTAAAGTTATAATGGGAGATTCGGCAATAGAATATATCGATCATTGCAGAGATTTTGGCCTTGCGAGAGCCAAAAATAAGGCTGAATAGTCTAATAAGTCGTTATATTAAATCAGAAGTTTGGATGGTTTTACACGGAGTGCTTTTGCTATCTTGTTGATGTTATCTAGAGAGATGTTTTGCTCGCCTCTCTCAATTGATCCGATATAAGTTCGATGTAAGCCGGCGAGATCGGCAAGGGCCTCTTGGGATAGGCCTTTTTGCTTGCGTAGAGACCGCATATTATCGCCGAATGTTTTTCTAGCTTTGAGATTAGTCATATTATCTACTAGCGTATTCAAATGATGACGATAGCTCTACAGTCAATAACTAGCATTTAGACCATAATAAGACTAGAATGTGAATTAAGATGATAATGAGAAAAGTATTAAAATCAATCGCCAAAAATCGTGTTGTTGCTGTAATTGGCAGATTTGCTATTGGTAATCGTAGGATGTTGATTGTAGTATTTGCTATGTTAGCCATTGTGTTACCTGTCGGGTTTTATGCTCGTGAGTCTAATGTGTCCAATAAACAAGAGGTGCTGAACAGTGATGTCCAAAGAATTGACAATACACAGACACTAGACACGGTCAACCAGGGTTCTGTATATACAAAGACTCCCGAAGAATCGTCAGACAACGATCAGCCTAAACAATCTAGTAATTCTGGCAGTAGCCGCTATACTGGTCAGACAACAACGCCACCATCCGTGCCACCTGCTGCTCCATCAGATAAACCTGCACCCGTATCAACGCCCCAGACCCCTATAAATACGCCCGTTGAGCCACCCGAAGACAATTCAGGGCTAATTGCCCTATGTCAGGAGATAAACGACACCAGGGCGGCTATGCTGGCCCCTGTACGGCAACAGATTGCCCAAAAGACTCAGGAGCTAGCAGATTTACCTGCAACGATTGACGCTAGGACTGCCGGGACCCTTATTACTGAAGCACAGAAACAACGACTGATAGCCCTAGAGTCGGCTACAATAATGGATCAACTAAATGCCTTACAAAGCCAACTTAGTACATTGAGCTATCAATATCCGGCTTGTTGATCCACTTAGAACTTTCCTAAAATACCCTTATTAGAGTAGAATTAGGGTTAGTACATGATCACAAATGAATATTAAAAAGGACTTTGATGACTAAAAAACTTGATGAATATACAAAAGAGGAATTGATTGAGGCTATTAAGTCTCTAAAGAAGCGAAAAAAGTTTGGGCTTGTTTGGGAAGATAAATCTGAAAAGGTTGTGGATCAGTGTCAAGAAATGTTACCAGTGCTAGAGGAAGTACCCGAAAAAGCTATAGCAAAAGATATTAACGGTCCAACAAATCTCATTATCGAAGGCGATAACTATCACTCTTTAAGTGTTTTGAATTATACCCATGCTGGCAAGATAGATGTCATCTATATTGACCCGCCGTATAACACCGGAAAAGATGATTTTAAGTATAACGATAAATGGATAAATGACGAAGACACGTTCAAACATAGTAAGTGGCTTTCATTTATGGGGAAGCGTTTAAAACTTGCAAGGCGTCTTCTTACTGAAGACGGCATCATATTTTTATCTATTGACGATAATGAGATGGCCCAATTAAAGATGCTTTGTGACGAGATTTTTGGAGAAGAGAATAGACTCTCAACACATCATATCCAAGTACGTTATGGTAATAAAAGCCTGAATGAAAAGAAGGACTTCCAAGAGTTAATAGAATATACACTGATCTATGCAAATAATGCGAAGTGCTTTATGGCCAATAAACCTTCAGAAGATTATAGTCTTGCAGCTTTTAACTTGGACATACAGGAGCTCAAAGTGCCCGATAAAACTATCGAGGTTAATAATAGGCGTGTAGATATATTCTTGGCCGGCTCATATTCCATAAAGAAACAAAAAGAAGGCAATGTTGATCTATTTAAGGAGACTTGGATTTCAGGCTCGATATATTCAGGGACTGGCCATGGCAAAATGTATCAAAAAGTTGTTGAAAATAGAGTCGAAGAGGATGGTTTATCAACAATTTATAAAATATATGGTCTAGGGGAAGATGGATTGGGTTTCAGATATATGATAAACCCTCAAAAGGCATCATCTTCTAGGGGCAAAATGTTTGCTAAGATTCCTGTAGAGAAGAGAGACGCATTAGAAGTTGGCTCATTGGGCCGAGATAAACCTATAATAAATTTCTATGACTATAGTCCTGATTTTGGCAATATCAGACAAGAAGGCGGAGTAGGCTTCAATAGTGGCAAAAAGCCCATAAAAATGTTGAAGCATTTGATAAATTATCATAAAAACAAAAATGCAACTGTTCTAGACTTTTTTGCTGGTTCAGGCTCAACTGGCCATGCCGTATTATCATTGAATAATGATGATGGCGGCTGTCGCCGTTTTATCATTGCTACCAATAATGAAGGTAAAATCGCTGAGGAAATTACTTATCCACGAATCAAAAACGTAATTAATGGTTATTCAAATTCTGCACCTGTTCCTGCAAATGTTCGCTATTTTAGGACAGACTTTGTAAACAAAGAGAAGACCGATGATCAAACCAGGCTTTCACTTGTTGAACGCTGCACTGATATGATACGTATCAGAGAGGATACCTATGAGCCCATTATCGCTGAGGAGGATTTGAAACTATTCTCTGGTATTGATCATAATGCGGCTATTTTATTCAATCCCCATAATATTGAAGAATGCATTAGGAAGATTGAAAAGATAGATATTGAAAAACCATTGAGTATCTATATATTCAGCTATTCAAATTATGCCTACGAAGAGGATGTGCCTGAAACTAAGCTGCAATACACGATCCGACCGATACCTGAGAGTATATTAGAGGTTTATAAGCGAATATTTAAGGAGAGAATAGATGTTTAAACTTGCCCAATATCAAGAAGATGCTGTGAATAACCTTATGGATGCATTCAGGTTGTTATTGAGAACAAGCCATGAGGATTTAAAGATTGTTTTTAAGTCGCCTACTGGCAGCGGCAAGACGATTATGGCCGCAGAGTTATTAAAACGCTTGGCATTTGAAGATATGCCTGGTAACTATGTTTTTATATGGGCTAGCATGTATAAGCTCCATAGTCAGAGCCGCGAGAAGCTTGCGGCTTATCTTGCCGATTCGAGATATAACCTTATAGGCCTTGAGGACTTAACCGCTGATGCGTTACCTGAAAATACGGTTTTATTCACTAACTGGGAGAGTGTCACCAAGACGGTCAGGGCTACCGGAGAGTGGGCAAATAGAGCTGTTAGAAAGGGTGAAGACTCACGCAATATCGTTGATGTACTTGAAGCGACAAAGGCCGAGGGTAAGGAAGTAATATTGATTGTAGATGAAGCTCATCAAACCTACCTAGGGGCAAATTCACAATTTCTTGTTGCTACAGTAATAAAGCCTCGATTAACACTAGAGGTGTCTGCAACGCCAATACTAAAACCGTCTGATAATGATATTGCCAACAACAAAGCACGGAAAGTAATAGTTCCATTTGAAGACGTTGTTTCTAGCGGGCTTATCAAACAAGAGGTTCGTATAAATTATCAAATTGATAAGCATTTAGATGCACATTCGAGCGACGAAGCGATGATTGAAGCGGCACTTGAAAGAAAAACTATTCTTGAAAAACAATACAAAGAAGAAGAATCAGAAGTAAAACCGTTGATACTGATTCAGTTACCGACAGAAGAATCTGAAAAGACGAGTGTTCTTGACACGAGCACCCGTGTAAAAATTGAGGACTACCTTGCCTCGAAAGATATAACATACAATAACGGCAAGCTTGCTATATGGCTGAGTGAGGAAAAGCGTAATAAGGAAAGAATAGAAGAAGATGACTCGCCAGTAGAAGTTTTAATCTTCAAAAAGGCAATTGCTACAGGTTGGGACTGCCCTCGTGCTCAGATACTTGTGATGTTCCATGAAATGAAGTCTGTTACATTCAAGATCCAAACTGTTGGACGCATCATGAGAATGCCCGAAGTACATCATTATAAGAATATAGATTTGAATTCGGCGTATGTTTATACGAATTTGGGCAGTATTATTATTGACCCTAATGATGGTGACGCAAAAGCATTTTTCCGAACAAAATATGCCAAGATTCGCCCATTCCTAAAAAATATTGAGCTTCCGAGCGTATATATGCACAGAACGGACTTTCATGACCTTACGGCTGCATTTAGGCCTATTATATTTAGGCTTTTAGATTCTCGTTTTGGCCTAAAAGATGGCGACAGCAAGGAGGTCGTCTATAAAAAGCTCGATAATGATTTGGAATTGTACCCAGAAGAGTTATTGAAGCCGATACTTTCAGATGTGACGATTAAAAATCTTGATGATATTGATCAGAATAATATAAAGACTATGCTTTCAACTGAGGATAGTGCTAATGTTGAACATTCATTCAGATACGCCCTGAAGGGTTGGAGTGCCCCATATAACTTTACTCGCTCGATTGAAAGGCTTAAACCGGCGTTATACGATTGGTTCAAAAAAGCTGGTTATGGTCGTGATAAAATTGATGAGATTCAACGTATCCTTGTTTGTTCTAGAAAGAATCAGGATATATTCACATCTATTATTCAAGAGGCTAAAACGGAGTTTGAAGGTGGACGCCACAAGGATATTGAGAGCAAAAGATCGAGAACTGATTTTACGTTTAAGATACCCGAGATAGATCAGTTTGGCGAGAACTATACTATGACACCTAATGATAAGCATGCACTTGAACCTTATTTTGCCCATGATTCTTGCCCTAATACTGAAAAATACTTCGAGTCTATTATTGATAAAAGTGCAAGGGTTGAGTGGTGGTATAAGAACGGTGAAAAGATGCAGCATTATTTTGCCGTGCCATTCCTTGCGTTAGATGAAGAGACCGGTATACAAACACCTGCATCATTCTACCCTGATTATGTTATTCGATATAAAGATGGATCAATTGGGATATATGATACCAAGCAAGGATCAACTATTACGAGCAATGACACGAAGCTAAAATCTGATGCCCTACAGTCCTATATCAAAGAACAGCAAGAAAAAGGATTGGATATATCAGGTGGTATTATTGATGTCAGATTGGATAAGAGTTTGTTTATTTGTGAAGATTTGGATTATTCTGCAACCGATAAGGATAAATGGGAAAGATTTTCAATTTAATTAACCGGAGGTTAAATATGAACACAAAAGTCACACTAAAGCACATCGTAGATAATCCAGATCCACTAGGTCGTGAGCTTGATTTGAATGACCCGTATGATAAAGAAGAATACATAATACAGCTGACAATTCGAGCGATGAGAGACCAAATCGATCAGCAGAATAGGCACAATTGCACGAAGACTTGTCCTAATTGTGGCCATGATTTAAGTGGTGTGTATCTATGCAGTGATAATGATGACGATCTGTATGATTCGGTGGTTAATTTTGTAATAGAGTCAAAAAAAGCATCAGCTTCTTTGATCCAACATAAGTTCAGAGTTGGATATGCTCGTGCGGCTCGAATGATCGATGAGCTTGAGAATAACGGCATCATCAGCCCAGCAAACGGCCCTGAGCCAAGAAAGGTTCTGAAATAGATACAAACGATATAGTATCCGTCGATGAAGCAAGAGAGATACTTGGTAAAACTGCTGAAAGTATGTCCGATGAAGAAGTCCAGTCAACAATTGAAACATTGAGCTTACTCGCAATAGATGCACTAAAGCTCAGCAAAAAGAAACTGGCAATAGAAAGGGACGCTAAGAAATTAGCGGAGTTAACATACGATATTTACAGCGGCAGAAAGGCACAAAATAAATAGTTTTAAGAAACCAAAAGACATTATCAGAGAGTTTTTCCTTGAGCAAAGTTATGAGCTCTACGATGCAAATACTAGATTAAGGCGGAGCGTTCTTATTGAGCTTGAGCGAGATTTGCAATTTTCAACAGGGCTTCCTGGTAGACTGAAAAAGACAGGTTTTGAGCAGTTGGAAGAAAAGACACCCCTAAAAGACCTGCCCACTGTGGCTCCTCTTTTAATTTACTGTTCCGCAATTGATGTCATCGCAAGGGTATATCATAAGACGAGTAAAGTGCCCACAGGTAAAAACGGGGCATGGTTTAGGGAGAGTGCAGAGTTGTTTTTTGGTTATCCTAAGTCCCTATCTAAGGTGCTTCTAGATTTAAGAAACTCCCTATCTCATAATTATTCTATTAATGGTTTCATCTTCACTTCAGGGTACTGGGACGGCAAGCTGCCTATTAAAAAAATGCCTAATGACAAGTCGATTCACTTAGTCTCCAGCAAACAATGTCTTACTAGTCTTAGAAAAGCCAGAATTTATGCATTACAAGTTATTATGGGACAATCTCCTGATGAAATTGTAGCAACTGCTGAGTACATATCTGAGCATTTTATCTATTATCTAGCACAGGACTCTGACCTTGTGCTAACTGAAAACTAGTTCCAATAGACAATACTACGGACCTCCAAATAAAATAACCCATCCGAAAGGATAGGTTATTTTATTTGGAATCGCCCAGCTGTAACTTGACCCCACGATTTACCATCGCAGGACCATGTAAAAAACACGGCATTAAAAACTGGCTATGTTTGTTATTATAAATATACGAAGAGTTTATAAAAAAGCAGCTAGGTGCCTGCTTTGCCAAAAACAAAAAGGGATAAAAAATGGATACAGATATAACCAACCGGTATCACGCTTTGCGGCCCGTAATATTTTACGAAGAGCCCCCATATTTGGTCGAGGTTATTAAAAACGCCTACGGTAATAATTATAATGGCGACGAAAAACTACACAAAAAGATTGGCGAAGCCAGTTCGTTCATAATGCTACAAACCGGCTTTGGGCGTATCGGAGCAGCCGCAATAGTTGCCAGCGGACGCATAGTCGTCGCAGGTTCGACTCGCGATGAAGAACACCCAGAAAGCCGTTTTGAACGTATGATCGAAATATTGCAAGCCTGTCGTGAATTTGGCAAGGCAAAATGGGCCAGCATAGGCATAGAATATGTGAATGCTTGCAAAACAGCTGAATTAGCCGGTATGAAACAAGTTAAAAACCTGGACACTATCGAAAAATACCTAGCAGAAATCGCAGAAAGCCACCGATACCTAATTGGACAAGACAAAAACGGCTACGTAGTAATAGCACCATCATCACCAACCGAAAAACCTTATTTGCAATATATCTGGGAAAATCCTGAACCTGCCCAATAGATCTAATTATTTATTGCTGCAGGCTATTTTACAGATTGCTATACAACTTTTAATCTAATTTTAAATAACTTGTAGTAGAACCAAAACTGCCAAAACACTCGCTAGTCCAATGCGATACCAACCGAAAGCTTTCAGGCCATTAGTTGAAATAAATTTGATAAAGAAACTAACCGCCAATATACCGGCCACAAACGATGCGATATTGCCGACCAATACAACCGCCATATTGTTGCTAATAAATTCGAATCCTCCGTCCAGCAAGGTTTTGAAACTGGCACCAGCGATTATTGGGATTGCCAGCAGGAAGCTGAATTCGGCAGCCCGTGCAGCGGACAGATTGGATCGTAAACCAGCCAATATTGTAATACCGGAGCGTGAAGTTCCTGGAATGAAAGCCAGCGCCTGTGCAATACCAATCGCAGCAGTCGCCCGCCAGCCGACTGATTTTTCAATCTCGCGATTATCCGCAGTTTTTTTCTCACGACCAACTAATATCATCGGGATGCCGATAATAACCAACATCGCGATAACTACCCAAATCATGCCATTCAGCCATTCGACCTGAGATTTTAATAGCATACCAATTGCGATAGCCGGGATTGTCGCCAATATAACTTTGGCTAATAATTTCCATTCCGAACCCCTAAAAATCCTAACAATAATTGACCAAATCCGTTTGCGATAGAAAATAACCAGCGCCAACAACGTGCCTAGATTTAATAGAACATCAAAAGTAAACGCACTACCGACACCCAACAGGTGGCTAGTAATAACCAGGTGGCCAGAACTGCTGATTGGGATGAACTCTGTCACCCCCTGGACCAAGCCTAAAACTATTGCATCAAAAATAGACATTAACACTATTTTAACAGATTTTGATGATTAAGATTTATGATTCCAAATTCCAAAATATTATAGGGATTTAGGCTCTTCTCTTTCACTGTGTATCCAGGATCTCGAACCAATCCTTATAACGCTGACCTGTATAATGCCTAACGGGTGGGCATGGTTATGGTCATTGGAGGCATAAGATATGGCGATGCCCCATCCTGTAGTGACCCTTCTGTTTCTACTGCCATATTCTCCATCAGCATCTTGGGGAAAAATTTCAACTTCTAACTTTTCGATTGTCTCATCATCAACTAATAACAGACCACCAGCGTCAATAGTAATGCCGTCTAGAATATCAGCCCCACCCTCGTTATAACCATCCAAAACGTCTGCGTCCTCTGTCTCTCGTGAACTCAATAAGGGGTCTTCAACACTTTTGTTCTGGAAAAAGCAAATACCTGTTTCCTGGTTAAATGAGACAACCGGGAACCATCCGCCCTGCTTTAAAACTTCCATTGCATTTAGCTTTGGCTTTTCATGACCATTTTGTCTTTCCGGCTGTTCCATGTCATAATCATGACTTATTAATAACAGATACGCAAGCATAAGCAAAAAGATAAAACCGGACAAATATCGCCCATCGCATGTATGCGACGGGCTCCTCCATTTGCTCATAAAAATATGTAAACACATTTTTATTTCACTGCATTACGCCGAACTGCGACCAATTGGCAGCTAAAGCTGCCAGGTCGGCAGTTCAAATCTTCCGCGGAGTTACCAATATAATAATCCTACCGATGGCAGGATTATTATATTGGTACACCCGGACAGATTCGAACTGCCGACCCTCTGTTCCGAAGACAGATGCTCTAATCCACTGAGCTACGGGTGCATTTAATTAACTTACTGATTATATATCTTTACCACTGTTATTACAACCAATAAAAAAGCATATTATACAATAAAAGGCCCATTTGCAAGGTCAACCCTGAAAACCCATGAGACAAACCTAAAGGTTTTTCTCATCGCGCCACGCACGGAGTAAATCCGCTGCTTGGGCTGCTCTTTTCCGAATCTCAAAATTGCAAGGAGATTCTGAGATTTATACTAAAATCTACAATCTAAAATCCAAAATCTACTCGCGACTTAAATGTTATAATGGTTATGCATGGAAATTACCACAGGCGTTTCACTAAAAAATCACACGACTATGCGCATTGGCGGCAATGCCCGTTTCATGGCGGTCGCATCAACGCCCACAGAAATCGCAACTATTTGTAAAAACGCCAAATTCCAAAACCTACCCATATTTATCATCGGCAGCGGCAGTAATTTGATTGCTCATGATGAAGGTTTTAATGGCATAGTTATCAAACCCAAAATATCCGGATTCGAAACAATCTCCGAAGACAGCAATTCTATCACAATTAAAATCGGCGCCGGCGAGAATTGGGATAATATCGTCAAACGTACAGTTGATATGAATCTAACCGGCATCGAAGCTATGTCCGCCATCCCCGGGACCATGGGCGCATCACCAGTCCAGAACATCGGCGCATACGGCCAAGAAATCGCCGATACGTTGCAATCATTAGAAGCCTATGATACCCAAACCGACCAATTCGTCACATTACAAAATGCCGATTGCAAATTCGCCTATCGCCACAGCATATTCCGCGGCGAATCAACCGGACGCTATATCATAACATCCATCACGTTAAAATTATCCAAATCCGCACCAACTGCCCCATTCTATGATTCATTGCAAAAATATCTAGATGAAAACGGAATTACAACGTACACCCCGCAAACTATCCGCACAGCCGTGATGGCAATTCGCCAATTCAAATTACCCGATCCATCAATTATGGCCAACTGTGGATCTTTTTTCAAAAATGCGATTATTGACCAAGAACAACTAGACAGGACCCGAGCCATCGACCCAGACGTACCTAGCTTTGCAACGCCAGATGGTAATTACAAGATACCGTCAGGTTGGCTAATAGAAAATGCCGGGCTAAAAGGTAAATTGCTACATGGCATGCGAGTTTATGAGAAAAATGCATTGGTTCTAGTTAACGAATCCGCACAATCATACAACGACCTAGCCAATGCTCGCGATGAGATAGCCAAAAAAGTCTTTGATGAATTCGACATCCAAATCGAACAAGAACCATTAGAGATAGTCTAGTCCCCTACACTTGCGATTTCACCCCAAAAACCTTATGCTAATAGTATGAGGAATCGTATTGTTAATCATCTTAATTTGTCAAAGAAATGTTCTGGCGGGCTTGCCCTCCAAAATTTATCAAAGAGAAATTTAGGAGGGTTTACAATTGTTGAATTGATCATAATTATAACTGTTATGGGTATATTAATTATCCTAGGGACTATTAATATGACCGATGCCCAGATCAACGCTCGCGATGCCGAACGTAAAGGCGATATCGAATCTATAGCTATGAATTTAGAGACTTTTTATACATCAGGTACAGATGACAGTACAGATATTGGTTACTACCCGTCCCAGGAGAGGTTAACTTATAATGCCAGTCAATATTTACCAGATTTAAACCCCGAGGCATTACAGGCACCTGGATCAAATGATAGCAAATTGTTTAAAACCAGCGCCCCAACTACTGCACAATATGGTTATCAATGCACCTCTTACGATGTCAACAATACTAAATGTCGCAATTTCACACTCTACTATCACACCGAAAAACCCCAAACAGGATGCACCGATAATATATGTATCGTAACGAGCAAGAACCAATGAAAAATACCCGAGGATTTACGACCGTTGAATTACTAGTCACCCTATTCATAGCGGTGGCATTCCTAATGTCTGGCTACCAACTATATTCTATGATCATCCGCGATGGCGGCGAAGCACGCGCCCGAGCCAAAGCTAGTAATGTGGCTTATGATTACCTAAAACGCGAGAAAGACACCATAAACGCAGCCTGGGACTGCGAGGCTAATGAAATAGTCTCAGCGAAATACTATTCCAAAACGAGTGGCGAGCCAGTAAATATTGAATCACTATCAGATGTCGAGATACAGGTAACCAACCAATGTGCGAAGCCTGACACTAGTCTCAGAATCGTCAAAACTACAGTCAAAGTAAAATATAACATTCCTCAACAGTCCGTAACCGAGGCAACATATTATGCTACACAGTAAATTAAAATCTAAACCAACGGGCTTTACCCGCCTAAATTTTTCAAAGAAAAACTTTGATGGCTTCACCGTCGTCGAAATGATGGTCATAGCACCAATTGTCATATTGGTAATTGGTAGTTTCATATTTGCAATTGTCAAAATGACTGGTGATGTGATGTCTACTCGAAATGCTAACACGCTGGCATATAACATCCAAGACGCGCTGAATAGAATAGAAGATGATGCTAGATTAAGTATGGAGTTTCTTGGTAGCAGTATAAACCCAACAACACCGCAAGGATCCGATAACGGATCGACTGCCTTTAGCGCGACGACCACCAATAAAACCATCATAATCAACACATTCGCAACCACAGATAACCCGTTATCATACAGCCGCGGATTAGTTTATACAAATAACCCGATAACTGATTGCAACAGCCCGCAAATATCACAGAACCCGCCATTAATGACGAATACTGTATATTTTGTATCTGGGGATACACTTTGGCGACGAGTCATAATGCCCTCAAATTACACAAACAGCTGTCCCCCTAACGCATCTGGCAAAAACCCAGTTGCGCAATCGGGCGAATTGGATCGTTATGTCAAACAACAGATATGAAACTAGTCGAAAACATCAAAGATTTCTCGATGGACACGGC
>Ga0194056_10000108_pt1 | contig 36830 bp, 37 predicted proteins | sample SepL4413m_MetaG_FD_155458 | JGI IMG/M metagenome (GOLD analysis project Ga0194056, IMG submission 155458) | Anoxic zone freshwater microbial communities from boreal shield lake in IISD Experimental Lakes Area, Ontario, Canada - Sep2016-L442-13m | ecosystem: Environmental > Aquatic > Freshwater... | reverse complement strand
CCGGTCGCCCCCCTACCTATCGCCCTTCAAAAACACCCCCGCCCCCTCAACCCCATAATACCGCTCCAAAAACTTCTTCTTATAGCCAAAAAAACTGCCATCACCAATACTATCCCGTATCAAATCCACTGTTCGCACCACGAATCGTTCATTATGAATGCTAGCTAATGTTAAGCCTAACACCTCATCCGCCCTGAACAAGTGATTTATATAGGCACGAGTGTAATTCTGGCAAGTATAGCAATCACATTCACTGTCTATCGGTCTAAAATCTTGCTGATATTTGTTATTTGTAATATTAATTCGCCCATCATATGTAAATAATGCGCCGTTTCTAGCCTGGCGGGTCGGAGCAACACAATCAAATGTATCAATACCATATTGGACACCCATAAACAGATCCGCAGGCTGTGCCCCCATGCCTAATAGATGGCGTGGTTTGTTTTCTGGCAACACTTCGTTAATCCAACGAACAGTTTCAGATATTTCTTCGGGCTCAAACACTCCACCGATTCCGTAACCATCAAAATCTCGTTCACCCAGAAATTTTGCACTCTCTGTGCGCAGGTCTTTCTCGCGGGCACCCTGGACGATACCATATAATGCCTGTTGGTTCTCGCCCTTTGCCTCATGTTCATCATTTAACTTTTTATGACGCGCGAGCGACCGATCAGCCCACAGGTGCGTTCGATCCATCGCCTGTTTAATATAATCTCTACCAGCTAGTGGTGCAGTTAATTCGTCAAAACTCATATGTATGTCTGCACCAATCTGGTGCTGTAGCTCCATCGAGCTTTCTGGCGTCATTGATAAACTGCTGCCGTCTAGGTGTGATTTGAAAGATGCGCCCTCGTCTGTAACCTTGGCTAGTTGTGTAGATGAATGTTTGGCTAGATCACCGTTGCCTTTCGTGCTGTGCGATGTAGCGTCAATACCCTTGCCATATGCCATACCTAACGAGAATATCTGAAAACCGCCGCTGTCCGTGAATATCGGACCCTGCCAGTTCATAAATTTATGGATACCACCTGCCGCCGCGACCACGTCTGCACCTGGTCGCAACATTAAATGATAGGTATTAGCTAGCACTGATTGTCCCCCGAGTGCCAAAACTTGCTCAACTGTCAATGTTTTAACCGTCGCCTTGGTACCACCTACTATAAATGCTGGAGTTTTGATGTCACCATGAGGTGTTTTAATAATACCCGCCCGGGCTAGCGTGCCATCAAGTTTTTTTGTAATCTCAAAATCTAATGCTAATTTCATCTGTAACTATAATATCAGCATTGAATCGCCATAACTAAGAAATTTGTAATTTTGCTCAATAGAATGTTGATAGGCTGATAATAATCTATCCCAACCAACAAACGCCGCCGTTAACATCAACACTGTACTTTTAGGTGCATGATAGTTAGTTAGTAGCCCATCAATAACCTGAAACTTATAGCCTGGGTAAATAAATATATCTGCCTCGCCAAACAGATCAACTGGGTCCTGCATAACTAATTTGTTCACGTATTCCAATGTCCTGGCTACTGTTGTACCAATAGCTACTACCCTGTTACCAGCTAATTTGGTGTCTTTGATAACACGAACTGTCTCTTGCGGGATCTCAAAGTATTCTTTGTGCATATGATGGTCTTCTAATCTGTCAGTTCGTATCGGCATGAACGTACCCAACCCAACGTGCAGTGTTAAATATACGATATTAACCCCTTTGAGCCGCAAACTATCCAATATCTCATCTGTCATATTCAAACTAGCTGTAGGTGCAGCAACCGAACCCTTATCCTTGGCCCAAATAGTCTGATAACGCTCTATATCTAGAGGTGTGGCGTCTCGATGCATGTACGGAGGCAACGGCACTTCACCATATTCATCTGTTAAATCTAGTAAATTACGGTCACTACGTACAATTGCCAGGCCGTCGCCCTCGATTTGCTCAACAACCAATTCTGCATTGCCTATTGTTAATACATCACCCTCATTCAACTTGCGACGATACATTATCCTATGTCTAAACCAATCATTATCAAAGCTGTGTTTTTCCAGCACCACGATTTCTCGCTCTGCCCCATTTGATTTTATGGATCGCAGTCTGGCTTTGATAACTTTCGTATTATTCAACACAATCGTGTCGCCTGGGTCTAAAAAATCAGCTAGTTGTAAATAATAACTATCTACAATTTTATTATTTCGTTGTTGTAAAAACAATAACCTGGATGACCCTCTCTCTTTTGGAGGCTCGTTAGCGATCAATTCAGTTGGCAAATCGTAATTATAGTCAGATAATTTCATTGTCATTATAACGATATGTACTTTTTGACCTTGCCTGCGTCAATAACACCTTTGAAGTCACTAGCAAATGTCGATAACGGCACATGAACATACTCGTAACTAACCTGTGAATCATTGATATCTAATAATTTTACAAGATAATAACCATCACCCGTTGTTGGTTTAACTACGCTAGATATTTGGTTCTTGTTCATTTTTGCTGCCTCGATAGACAACCCACCGTCTTGGTTAAACCTAGACGCCCATCCAGAAACGCCGTAAGTTACATTCAAACCGGTCTGCCCCGATATGTCGGTTGCTAGGTTTTTCAATGAAATTGCCGAGTTAGCAGCTATTGCTGATACTGATTTTTCGACTGCGCTGGAAGCATTTTTGTCTATTTCATAAGCTACCTTCTGGCGCAACAATTTATTCTTTGTCACGTAACGATACTCATCTGGGCTCCAATTATAGTAATCTGCTATCACTGCCTCGTAGGTTTGATTAGACACCTCACCTTGATCTGATTGTCTTTGAGATTTCAAAAACGCTTCTAATTCAACGTCACTAACTGATAAATCCAACTTGCCGGCTAATTTAAAGGCATAGGCGTCAGCTATGGCGTCATCTAATGACTGCTGTTTCATATATTTACTTTGGCGTTTACCATCTTCGGTTTTTAGGTCTACTTGCTCTTTTTGCTCTAGGTAATGCACAGAGCTGAGATACTTCATCAGGTAATCACCATAAAGTACTGACTGCCCATCGATTTCTGCAACCGGTAAGGGTAAAACTCTGGTGATACGATAGACAAATTCACTGGTATTTTGAGAAGGATAAATCTGCCACCAGCCAACAACCGAAACAACAATCAGTGCTGCCACACTAATAATAATAGCGTTAATGACTAATCTGTGACGAGCATATTGGATAGGATATTTAAATTTACGACCCCCTGCTAGGATCTTCTCACGATGGTCGGCCAATGTATCACTAGTAATCCTAGATGATTCTGGCTCTTCATTCTTTTTAAATAGTTTATTAAATATCTTTTTCATTCTCCCCTTGGCTTTCGATGACATTATTTACTGCATCTTGCAGTTTATTATAAATCTTGTCTGGGTTCTCTACTTTATGGATTACTAAGTCGCCCACAAATGTCTGTATCACTATGGTCCCAAATTTAAAAATCTCTCCCGAGAACCCTGGTATATTATAGCTTATGTTTTGGACCTTTGACAGCCTCAGTTCGATGACATCTTTGCCAAAGAAACCTCGCTGGGTGACCTGTCTAATACGTTGATCTGTAACTATATAAATCGTAAAATACCACAGTATAAAATGATAAAAGAACATGACTAAACCAATGAATAGTCCACCTATTGGTAATAGGAACAATTCTAGATTATGGCTCCAAATTAACGGTGGTATTGCAGTAATAATCAAAGGTATGGCTAATGCATAAAAACCTTTGCGCATAGCAATGATATGACGACGAAATACAAATAACAGCTTTTCACCGTCACGTTGACCGTCAAAATCTAACCTTTTAACCGATTCTGGCTCTGTTTTTGTCATATAACTATAATAGCAGATTTTATGAGGCTTTGGCGTTGAAAATGGTACCCCGGGCAGGAGTTGGTCACGATAATTTCAATGGTACCCCGGGCAGGAATCGAACCTACAACCTTATCCTTAGGACGGATCTGCTCTATCCAGTTGAGCTACCGAGGCATAACAGAGATAGTATACCACAGCATAAACCTAAAATAATCCAGTAAATAATGAATGGGCTATTTATTAATTTATTTCTTTTTTTGATTAGGCCGAGGCTGAGTAAAATATTCGTGTACGGTTTGATAATTGTCACAAATCTCATCGTCCGCAAACCAATGAGCTATTTCTTGGCTTGCTTCATCTTCGTCCCCAGATGCATGGACAATAGTAGGCAAAGCAACTTCTAGAGAATTTACATAGTCGAGACTGGCATGGGCATAGTCGCCTCTTATAGTCCCAGGAGCTGCCTCTTTTACATTAGTCACACCAACCATTTTCCTAACCAAAGACACAGACTCAACACCTTGAAGGACCATAGCTATAACAGGACCTTCTTGCATGGCGCCAAGCTGAACTCTAAATTGCACCTCGCCTCGCCTCGAAATCATTTTGCCAATCGTTTCATAATGATGATAGTAATGTTCCTCATTTGGACATACCATCTTCATAGCTATAATCTTTAGACCAGCTTTTTCAAAACGACTCAAAATTTCACCAGTAATCCCCCTCTGAATAGCGTCTGGTTTAAAAATTACTAATGTTCTTTCAATATTTTTTTTTGGCACCATAAATGTTCCTCATTAATTACTTTTACCCTATTATATCAAATATCTCCCGGATAGCACTCTACAATAGGTGTTTTTTAAGTTATGCTAATAGTATATGTATATGTCCGAACTGTTACTGGATTATATCGAACACCTAGAAGTTGAAGGTGGTCGGTCGGCTCATACGGCTGAGAACTATACACTATACCTAGAAAGATTCATTGAATTCACTGATGATATAACAGTGGACAAGATAACGCCCGAACTAGTCAGAAAATATCGACTATGGCTGAACAGATACAAAAATGACCATGATGACGAATTAGCTACTATTACTCAAGGCTACCACCTGATAGCCCTGCGCGGTTTTCTGAACTACTTATCAAAGAGAGATATCGCCAGTCTATCGCCCGAAAAGATAGAATTACCCAAAGTATCGCGCAAACAAGTTACCTTTTTGCATTACGATGAAGTTGAACGATTATTGGAACAAATGTCGACCGACGATGAACCTGGGCTGCGTGATCGAGCGATAATCGAGTTACTATTTTCTAGTGGCCTGCGCGTATCCGAGTTAGTCAACCTGAATCGCGATCATATCAACACCAAGCGACGCGAATTCATGGTCCGAGGCAAAGGCCAAAAAGACCGACCAGTTTTTATCAGTGAAAGTGCTAGCCTGCACGTCAAAAACTATCTAGAATCACGAAAAGACAACTTGCCTCCTCTGTTCATCAGCTACAGTCGCAATGTTGAATCTACAAACAGTGGTGACTATCGACGCCTAACCGCCCGCAGTATTCAAAGAATCATCAATAAATACGCTAAACTAGCCGGTATAACAAAACACGTCAGCCCACATACTATGAGACATAGTTTTGCTACCGACCTACTAATGAATGGCGCTGATATACGTAGCGTCCAAGTAATGTTAGGCCACAGCAGTATTAGCACTACTCAAGTTTATACCCACGTAACAGATGAGCATCTGCGAGAAGTTCACGAAAAGTTTCACAGCGACACTAAGGATTAGTGATATCAGTAACGCCAGTTCTAGTATCAGGGCTGCAATCGCCCTGACTGTACCCAGCAGCTACATTTGTGATGGTAAAGGTCTTACAAAAATCATATTCTACATCTACTGCGGCCTGGGGATAAGGAAAATCTACATCTGTTAATTCAATCCTAGAAACAACTCGTCTGAATAAGTTATTTGCTCGTCCAGTTGAGTCTATCTCAGGCTGAACGGACTTGAAGCCAACTGCCCCACCAGCACTATCCAGCAATTTTACACTATAATCAGAACTATTATATATGGACGCCAAGTTCAGATATGCCGCCCTATCAGCACTTATTTCAACTGGCAGGTCTATCACTACAGAACAGGCATATAAATCATTTAAAAGATTACCCGTACAATGAACCTGTTTAATGGTTTTTTCTGATGAGTGGCCATTTTCTGGCGACGGACGAATATCCAAAGCAATACTGGCCCTTTTAGCTGCCCCACTTGTATCATTAGAAGGATACAAGAACAAAGCATTGCTACTATTAGAATCAAAATCGCTTACAGAAAAACCAGATTTGTTAAATTGTATCACCTGAGCCCTTATTATTGATGGTTTATTTATATCCCAGACATCTGGCAGTTGCGGATTGGCGCTAAAGGCAGGTATTTCAGCCGAATCAGATGGATTTTGCAGATTCTTGGCACTAAACCAATCTATTTGGACTGCTTTAAACGGCCTAGAACCGATAAGTGGTATCATTTTGCTACCATCAACCGCTAAATTGCCCATATAATTGGGCGTCTCCATGCTAATTTTGGTACAAGTATAGGCCTGATCTAATGATTTATTGCCAGTCTGTACTGCTATCTCACTATCACCTAAATTTCTACCATCCAACATACTAACCGCTAGGTTGCATGTTGGAGAATTGAGTTTAGCGTATTCAATGCCACAATCTACATCACTAATAGCTAAATCACATAGGCTCTTGTACCGTAATATCGCCCTCTTAGAATCTTCGACACCGGCTTGAGCCGAATCATAGGCACTTTGTGATAGGTCTGTGGCACTGGCCTGTTGCTGACCCTGTAGCATTATTTTTACAAACCCAACTGTGACAATAGTTATTAATAAAGTCGCAAACACCACCATAAATAACGAGACTGACCCAGATTGTTGGCTATTTTTCATATTCTGTATCATTCTGATTTGTTCCCGGCTCTAGCCGTTATATTAAACTCATTAATCGCACAATATGTCAGATCCGAACCAGCCTCACTAGGCGGTTTACAGGTGCCGTCGTTAATAGTTGCCATGTCACTGGTGCCTATCAAAAACCTTATATTATAAATTCGTTGGTTGGTCTTGCCATCATAAGCATTAGACGATATATAAAAATCATGAATAGACATAGATTGATCACCTACATTTAGTAACTCGGTTGCATCTGATTTGGATATTTCAGGCAACCCACTAACGTCATTTTTGCAGTATTTGGAACTTTGATCGATGACTTTAATGAAACGGATTTGATCTGTGCTGCCATCATAAACATTCATTTCACCAACATCACCACGATTAATAGCCTCTGCATAATTCCAAACATAGCTGTATTGACCAGTACACAAGCGTCCACCAATTAAATCTTGAGCTACATAATTATCATCTAGACTAAATATCGGGCTGGAATTAATGCTGCGCTGTAATTCACTGGCAATAGAACGGCCAGATTCATTCGCGGCCTTTAATGTTATGCCACGATTATATATATTGCCTATTTGGATAACTGTCATGGCGATAACCAGCAACAAAGCCGACACAAATCCCATAGCCAGCATTAATTCGATCAGTGTAAAGCCTTTTTTATTAGTATCGTGGTTCATATAACCTCACAATCGTTCCAATCGTTACCGGCACTGATTGGCCGGGGCTATTCCAACAAGCACGGATATAAAAATCTATGTAATCGGCTGATTTTTGACCATCATTGAGCGTTATCACTGGCGCCATCGCTTCTATCCATATTCCATCAGCTGTCTTTATTTTTTGAGACGTAGAATCATAAGTTACTTGAGAGAATGTTTGCGCTACATTAAAGGCAACATTTGATGTTTGTGGCATAAACTTGGCATTCCTGGTATCCAAAATAAACTTACCGTTAGCAGGAATCTGACAACCGTCTCCACCAGAGCTAGACGATAATGGCGAACTGGCCATATATTGTTTCATCGCCTCCCACTGGCTGGCTGGGCTGTCGTCGGCGTAAACCCCGGACGCATAGGCTGAAACATACGATGCATTTAAAAACCTTAGCGTTTCTGCCTGGGCGTCTATCTCGTTACGGACCATCGTTATTTCTAATGCCCTCTGAGAAGCAGCCGTCCCTTGGTTCATAATTGCCAAACTACCGACTACGACTAGGCTGAATATGGCGATAGCAAATAGAACTTCTATCAATGTGTCACCCCTAGATCTTGAGTCTAAGCCTAGCATCCGCTGTCATCCCCTAATTTCTCAACCCCACTAGCACCAGATGTGGTTGATTGTATATAAACAGCCATTTTATTGCCGCCAAATAGCCCGCCTGAATTAACACAGAGCTTCAGAGAATCCTTTTGCTCGGGTTGAGACAATAATAGTATGGTATCTGTTATATAATCATTATTAGACTCTGTGCCGACAGATTGCATGTTATTAATAAACGTCTTTATGACTCCATTTATTGGCGATCGGATAATCAATACAGAAAATACCGCTGAGTTATCAGAGCCCGGGGCATTCAATGATGAACCCCACTCTACATCATAGCTTTCAGCCCCAAATGACAGTGAATGAATTTTGTATTTTAACAAATCGGCATCGTTAGCAACCTCTATGGTTTTAGGCAATACCCCTACAACACTATTGATATTGATCTTTTTGCCTGTGTTGTCGCTGGTAATTAACCGGCCTAATATAACACAGTCATTGGACTGACCCTGCGGTATCGAGACAGAATTTGACTGACTAGCAACACCGTTTGGGGTACAATCCCAGTCACTCCCACGGTTATTGGTCACATTAGCTACTTCAGAATATTGTTTTTGCAATAAAGCTTGCAAGGACGTCACACTGTCTCTATAACGCTGAGTATTTATAGACGAACCGACGCCAACTAATAAACTTACTACTAATAACCCCGTAATGCCTAGAAACAGCATCGTTTCAACAACAGTAAACCCAACTTTGCCCAAATGCTTCATCACTTACGATTATAGCATAAGCGTAAAGTTTTTTATTCTATAACAAGCCGTAAAAGTAAGCGTTTATCAGATAACTACCCGCCACAACTGCAACAAATGAGCCAACAATCAATAATGGCCCAAATGGCACGTGAGAATCGCGTTTTAATTTACCAGCTATCATGAATGGTAGGACTATCAAACAACCGATCAAATTAGCAGCAAACAAAGCAACAAATGATAACTGCCAATCAGCTATTAACAGCGCCAGGCCTAGTCCTAATTTTATATCACCGAATCCAATCCATTTGCCTTTTGATATAAAATACAAGATATAATATATGCCGCTTAACACCAACACCGAGCCCAGGATATTGTAGATGGTGCCCATCTTGTCACCCGCCCCGATGATAACCAATATAGCGCTGATAGCCCCTAAACCAATTAATGCGAAATTAGCTGTGTTCGGTAGCAAGAACCATTTTTTATCGTATGCGAACAATACTGCCAGTGACACACCGGCTACTAACCAAATAACAAACCTGGCGATTTCTAAACCACCACTTAGCCCAAACGGCCAAAACATATATGACAGTACAAAAAATGTCGCTACGCCTAATTCGATTAGTGGCTCCATGATACCAATTGGCTTTTTGCAACTACGGCATCGGCCTAGCAATAACAACCAGCTGACCAATGGCATTAAATCATACCACTTTAATTTATATGAACAATCTAGACACTGTGATCGATCATTTAACAGATTGTATTTAGTTAGTTTTGATAAACGCTTTGATTCTGCACCGTCTACCTTGTCACCAGATTTTTTGTCTTGTTGTAATTGTCTGGCACGCAAGCGCCAAACAGTCGCACCAGCGAAACTGCCTAGGCAAAGCCCTGATAATATTAATGATATATAAATTATAGCTTGTTCCATAAGTAATAGCATAACAGTTTTATAAATAAATATAACCCCCCTATTTTTCAGCAAGGAGGGCTATACCTCTATGTAAGGTTTTTATAATTATTGATTGTCTACGCAATACAGAGAGCTTTGATTTTCAAGTTTAGTCAATAATGCATATTGTCTAGCCTTGCCGCCTGTTATTGCTCCATCAATACCACAAATACCACCCTGGGCATAGAAGACCGTTCCTTCGACAATCTTGTTTTGAGAAGAGTCAACAGGCAAAAACACGTAACCTGTGCCAGTTGCAGGATCCTTATATTCGTCACCGGCAATGCTGGCAGTATCACCACCTAAATAGCCTTCCACAAAAGTCTTACCGCCTAATGTAGCCGTGACTAAGCTAGATGGGATCGAACCTCTATTGTTAGACGCATAATTGGTCAATTGGACCATAATACGAGATAAGTCATTTTTGCGTTGAGTGTCACGTTGGCTTTTTTGCAAAGCTGGCAGTGCAATAAACACCATCAAAAATATCAAACCGGCAATCGCCAATACTAATACAACTTCAATAATTGTGAAACCTTTTGATTTTGTTTTAGCGCTCATCTGAACTTTCCACCTTTCGTATGAACTTTAACTATGCAAATGTACTTATGTTTATATTACTCTAAATAGCAAATGATGTCTAGACGTTGATCCCATTAACCAAGCTGTATATCGGCAACAAGATTGCAGCCACCATACCACCTGCAACTATGGCCAAAACTACCATCAAAATCGGCTCAATTGAAGTCGATATAGTCCTAACTTGTTCATCCAGTTCTTCTTCATATACCTGAGCCGTTTTGCCCATCATTTCGTCAACTTTACCAGATTGTTCACCTATTTTGATCATCTGTGGGACCAATGGCAATATCTCGGCCTCTGGTGACAATGCGACTGACAACGCTTTGCCTCCTTTTACTTTTTCGGCAGCACGCATAATGCTGGTTTTAATTATCGAATTATTGACCGCTACAGATGTTAGTTTCAACATATCCAACATACTAACCCCTGTACCCAACAATGTCTGACCGGTGCGCGTAAACCTAGCCATATATAATTTGCGGAACATTAATCCGAATATAGGTACTTTTATCTTGAAAGTATCAATCATCTTGATACCGGCCTCTGTTTTCCTGTACTGTGACAAGAAATAAACCAATGCCGCAATAACCAATATGACGACCCACCAATAATTAGCCAAGAAATTAGATACGTCGACCATAATTTGCGTTATAAATGGCAATTCCTGCTTTAGGTCTTTGTATAATTTTTCAACCTGGGGTACGACTGTAAATAACATGAATGCCATGACGCCAAAGATAACGAATAATACGATGATCGGATAAGTCAGCGCGCCTTTGATTTTGCTCATTATGGCAGCATCTTTTTCTTGCTGGTTAGCTACTCGTTGCAAAGATTCATCTAATGTACCTGATACTTCCCCGGCACCGACTAGTGCCAAGAAAATTGCGTCAAATACCCCTGGGTGTTTAGCAAAAGATTCGGACAATGTCTTGCCGCCCTCAACTGATGCGGTAACTTCTTGGATTATTGATTGGAGCTTTTTGTTCTCGGTTTGTTCTAAAACTGTGTTCAAACTTTGAGACAAAGGCAAACCAGCACCAATCAATGTTGAAAGCTGGCGGGTAAAAACAATTTTGTCTTTGGTAGTGATGCGTCCGGTAATACGAGCAATGATATTGTTATCATCACCTTGCTCTTTGATATTAAGTGGCGTAAAACCCTGGTTGATCAATAATTTAGCGGCCGCGTTCTCAGAATCTGCTTGGACAGTTGCTTTTACAATCTTGCTACTAGATCGATCACGAGCTTCATATGAGAATTTCTTCATCAATTATCCTCTCATCAATCTCTCGAATTCAATTAGATCAACTGCAACCTCATAGGCATTGTCATAAGTTATCGTGCCACGTTGGACTAATTCTACTAATGTTCGATCCATTGTCTGCATACCCTGGTCAGACCCAGTCTGAATAACTGCATCTAATTGGTGAGCTTTACCCTCACGAATGATATTACGGACTGCTGAATTAGATATTAGGACTTCTGACGCCACGACTCGCCCACCGCCAATAGCTGGGACCAATCGTTGTGAACAAATAGCCATCAATATATTAGATAGCTGAGCACGAATTTGTGGTTGTTGATGAGGAGGGAAAACATCAATCATACGATCAATTGATTGTGAAGCACTGTTGGTATGCAATGTCGCAAAAACCAAGTGTCCTGTTTCGGCGATAGTAATAGCCGCGCTAATAGTCTCTAGATCACGCATTTCGCCAATCAATACTACGTCTGGGTCTTGGCGCAAACTAGAACGAAGCGCTGCGCTAAAGCTGTAGGTGTCATAGTGAACTTCTCGTTGGACAACGACTGATTTTTTAGATTTATGAGTAAATTCAATTGGGTCTTCGATTGTGATTATGTGTTTTGACTTCTCGGTGTTAATTTTATCAACCAGAGCTGCCAAAGTCGTTGATTTACCACTACCAGTTGGCCCGGTAATTAGTACCAACCCCCTAGGGTAATCAGCAAAATTCATGACTACATTAGGTAGTCCCAGTTCTGTAACTGTTTTGATCTCGTTAGGGATCAAACGCAAGGCAGCCGCCAAATTGCCACGTTCATGATATGCATTAACACGGAATCGACCTAGATTGCCAAACGCAAAGCTAAAGTCAAATTCTTTATCTTTTAATAATATCTGTCGCTGGTCTTGGTCCAATATAGCAAATACCAATGTCTCAACAGCCTGTTCGTCCAATGGGTTAAATCCCATAATCGGGCTAAGAACACCATCAATACGTAGCATCGGTGGCAAATTTACTTGGATATGCAAATCAGAAGCCTTTTTGCGGATGACTTCTTCTAGTAGTAATTCGATTTTTAGTTCTTGGTTGTTCATTTACCCACCCCTTTACGCTATGTCCGACGTTACGCGATTAACTTCTTCTATTGTAGTTATGCCCTGTAGCACTTTTAGGTACCCGTCTTGTCTCATAGTGACCATACCTTGTTCTTGAGCTTTACGTTGTATCTCGGCACTGGTCGCATGAGAAACAATTAGTTTTTGGATATTTTCATCGACATCCATCACTTCGTATAGGCCGGCTCGGCCACTATAACCCCGTGGCGACTGAGGACTATCAATGCCCTTAACTAAAGTATAAGCTTTTTGACCCGCTAGGGGCAAGTCTTTATAGCCTAAATCTTCAGAAATCCTAGCAACATCAGCTGGTGTCTTGGGTAATAAGTGCCCAACGGTATTTAAAATGTTCTGTGTTTCGATTGGATTTGATTGATAAGTTTCACGATTTTTGCCGACACGACGGACTAACCTCTGCCCGATAATCGTATTTACAGTACTGGCGATCAAGAAAGGCTCTATGCCCATATCTAACAGCCTTGGTAACACACCTGCTGCGCTATTGGTGTGCAATGTACTAAATACCAAGTGGCCTGTCAGCGCAGCCTGTACGGCTAGGTTGGCAGTTTCGCTGTCACGGATTTCCCCCACCATCACAACATCTGGGTCTTGGCGCAAGATTGAGCGTAGACCACTAGCAAAAGTCAGTCCGACATCGGCATTGACCTGGATCTGGTTAACATCACTCATTTTATATTCGACTGGGTCTTCTAGTGTTACAATATTGACCGCGTCATCTTTGATTTCTTTGATCAATGCATACAGGCTGGTCGTTTTACCGCTACCGGTTGGTCCAGATGTTAGCACCATGCCATTCGGTCGCTTAATACCTTTGCGGATAGCCCGCAAGGCTCGTCCCGCGTAGCCCATTTCTTCAATATTGAACGTGTTGCCAGATTTGTCTAGCAAACGAATAACAACCTGCTCACCCCATATAACTGGGCTGATTGCGATACGCAAATCAACTTCTTTGCCGGCGACTTTAACCGTGAACTGACCGTCTTGCGGCATCCTATGTTCATCAATCTTTAGATTGGATAAAATCTTTATACGGCTGACTAGCGCTGGCTCAATACTCTTAGGTAATTGCATGATCTCGCGCAACATACCATCAACTCGAACACGAATCTTTAATGAATCTTCTAGCGGCTCGACATGGACATCACTGGCACGAGATTTTAGGGCATATTCTAATATAGTACTGAGGGCCTTGCTAATCGGTGAATCTTGAACGATTGTTTTAACTTCCCTATTAGATTCCTGGGTGGCTTCGTTCTGACTTTCTTCGGCCGCTTCGCCAACACTGGAGAGGTCTGTCTTGTACTGATCCAACACATGGCGAACCCCGACTTCGGATGCCATAAACACTTTTAGTGGTCTCTCTATACGGCTGGCCAGGTAGTCAACAGCCTGGACGTTATTGGCGTCAATCATAGCTACTGCTAACCGATTTTGAATCTCGGCCAACGGAACTGCCATAAACCGCTCGGCTATGTCTTGTGGCAACAAATTCAATATATTTTGATCAATTATACTATTGGTCAAATTAACATATGGCACACCAGAAACTTGCGCAATCGCATGGGTTATTAATTCATCGTCAACTATGTTCTGATCGGCTAATATCTCAAATAATGGTTTATTAGAAGTCGTTGACTGAGTTTTTGCTTCATTAATAATATCAGCACTAACTAGCCCCTCACTGATCAAGAGACTGACTAATTTTTCCTGAATTTCAGCCGTTAAAAGTGCCATCCCTAACGCACCCCCTACTGAGTTCCGTTAATTTGGACTTGTACGGCTGGATTAATAGCGTTTTTATTAAAAATATCTGAACTAGGCTCAACTATCGAAGAATCTATGCGATCGACTGTCTTTACGTGAGCGGTACCACTGTAAACGTCGCCGAACAAACCTCTAGCCACAAAGAAAGCCACGATCACACTGACTGATGCTATAAAAACTATCATCGCTATGTCGGTTTTTTTCATTATCTTATTACCTTATCCTTTAATTCAACTGTTTTTGATGGCTCATAGAAAGCTTTTGCTTGGACTGTTAGTACCCGAGCGTCGCCCTGGGTCTCAATCTTGAAAGATACCACATCAATAGTACGGATAGATCGTTCCAAGTTGTTCAGCGTCTGTCTGAGGGCTTGTTCCGTACCGCTAACCGAAAACCTGAATGTAATCTCGCCAGAACCGGTGGCAGCAGTTGCGCCGTTACTTAATGATTCTACGCCATCAACTGGGTCAACCTGTAGTGAGTTCAAAGTGATGCCGGTCAATAATTTGGTTTGCAACGAAGCACCTAGTGCTAATGAATTAGCATCTGATGGTAGAGCATCTAATATTACCTGTAGCGCCCTATCGTCTGGTTTTGCCTTGACGTCAATTAATGATTGGTTAGCGTCCAACATTCGGACTTGAGATTCTAATTCTGTAACATTACTGTTATTAGTTTTTAATACTGCAATTGTTTTATCTTTTTCGGCCAAAACTTTTTCATTGAACATCAACATCTGGCCCAAGAATATAGATCCAACTAATGCAAATCCAAATATAACCGACACGCAAGCTACCCAAATAAACATAGTCCGATTGGCCTTGGCTATCTGTGTACGTTTACGTAAAGCTACGCTTTTAGGTTGCATATTATTGGCCCTCCGTTAAATCTGTAGCCCGCTGCACAAATATACTTTGTGGGACCCCTAGATACGAATCTGTTACGTTGCCGTTAATAGATATAGCTATTGATATATTCTTTGAGGCCGGCGCAAACAATTCTGTGATGTAGTTAAAGCTCAAAGTGAACCTTAGAACTTTATTACCTGACGAATCTTCTCCGTAGCTAGTGTTGCTGGTGCTGATGTTTGAAGCCAACGGCAATTCTTGTTTTTCATTATATGAATCTGTAAATCTTAGTTGTGCCCCTGCAATTGTCTTTTTGAATACCTCTACTGCTGCATAGCTATTAGGAGCTTGGCCTTCAATAGTTATGGTCTGCAAATCTGTATCAACTGACAGATTAGATATCTGTACGCTGTTAGGTGCTGGCGGAATAATCGCATTCAGGACATCGAATATGCGTGAACTAATCTTTTTATCATCGTTTAAAGCTGCAATTTTGGTTAATTGATTTTGGATAGTCAAAGTCTTGGATAGATCTTCAACAGAATTCAAACTGTCACTACCATTTTCAATTGCAGTATCTGCCATACTACTACGAACAGACTGGACAGCGAATATATAGGCCGCCAACAAAGCAACAACCGATATTGATATGACACCGATTGCAACTGAAACGGCAATAACTTTAGCACGAACTTGTTGCGCTTTGATAAGCTCTTGTTTAACATCCGGCATTAAGTTAATTTCAATCATCAGATATTCTTCCTTTGGGCCAAGCCGATAACTGTTGCGAACTCGGAAGCTACAGCACCTAATTGCTGTTGATCAGATTGCGATACTTTTACTCGCTGCCAAGGATTAGCCACAGTAACAGTCAAACTAGTCTTGTTAGCCACATATTCACCAAATTGTGGAACGATAGCCGAGAACCCGGACAGTAACATGCCACCAACTGGTGTATTAGGATACCTAGTCTGGAAGAATTTAACTGATTTGACCAATTCTGTTGCAAAATTATCCAATACCGCCTCAATTGATCGATAAACCTGGCCTTCTAAGCGGTCTTGGGCTAAACCGAACTTCAATATGAACTGTCGAGCCTGGTCTTCTTGGATATTCAAATTTTGAACGGCTGATTTAATCAATGAGCCTAGGCCAAAAGGAATCGTACGGACTAATCTTGGTGAGCCATCAAATGTAATTGCCAGATCAGTTGATCTTTCACCTACGTCGATTATCAAACGGGCGTCTTTGGCATTAGATGGCAACAGTGATCGCACCATAGCAATCTGATCAGGCTCAGAAGCAATAACGTTGAACCCTAACCCTTCAATAAATTCCAAACGGTCTTCGGCATAACTGTTAGACGTACTAGCTAGCAAAACTTCTTGTTGTTTTGGATCATGCAATGATTGGCCCAGTAGTGCCCAGTCTACCTTGGCTTCATCTACAGCCATTGGTATATATTGATCAATCTGATATTTTATCGTGCTTTTTAACTCGGCTTCACCCATTATAGGCACATCAATAACTGTAGTGAATGTTTTACTAGATGGCAGACCGATAACGACATTTTTTTCTTTGATGCCACTTTGGCCAACAGCCGTCATAATAACTTCACCTAGACGACGCATGCCTTCAGCAGAATTATTGCTAGTTATTTTTTCATCAACAGGGGCATATCCATAATGTTGCAAAGTCCAATTATCGGGGCCTGACGAAGATAATTGCACTACTCGAACAGCATTAGTGCCTATGTCCAATGCAAAGAAGTTGCCCAATCCCTTTATTAATGCCATATTGAGTATTATTATACAGAAGCATTAGCGGTAAAAGCAATACTCAAGTGAATATTAGAACCTAGGTGGCAGTTCAGTTGAGTAAACCGTCCGAACGCCATTGCTCACAGTCGCACGATTAGCCGCCCAAACCAAAGCATCAGCGCGCAAGTTAAACGTCTCGGCAGATGACTTGCCATCACCAAATGTACGGCGTAAATATAATTTTTGAGCGCTGATTGGGCCGTTAACTACCAGTTTATTCTTGCAAATAATCGAATTCAAAGGAACACTTATTGGCACATCTGAGCAAGTATTAATCACGCCGCCGTTAGCTACTAGCCAGGCATCAATCTGGGTAACATCAGCATATATATTTATGTCGCCTGCTGCAATAATCACCAATTGCGGAATTTTATCAATTGAATCATAAGAACCGCCCTGATAAGTTTGGTCGCCAATAATTGTAACTGTCCCGCTAGAGTTTATAATTACAGATCGACTTTGGGGCAATTCGCTAGCTTTTAAAGTTACGTCCCCTACTGCGTAGGTACCACTTGCCAAAGATTGCGCCGTAATTGGACTAACAGTCGTAATGCCGCCTGGGAAACTAGCCGCCACATCCGACAGCGTATGGCTACTGGAATAACCGTCCACACCGCTAGTAGCACAATTGACATTAGTAAAGCTTAATTTACTGGCTTTGCAGAAAGTGTCACCAAAACCAAGCCCCGAATAAGCCGCCGCTGATGCCGCCCCATCAACCGATTGAGTCGCAAATATACCATATTCAATCCAGCTACCAAATGTTTTACCACCAAAGACTGACGTGCTAGCTGTTATCGCTCCGCCCGCCCACAAATCACCGCCCCATATCTGGACTTTTGGTTTTTTGACTATTATCAAACAGGCCGGCGTAGAATCAACTAGAGAACTCCCTTCGGAAGCCGGATTGACCCTCAAGGTGTAGCAGACCTTATCTCCGACACTACCCGTTACAGTATCCGGTTTTGTACCCGGCACTATACCAGATGACCTAGTTATTGGGTTACTGCTAGCATTCCCACTAATTAGGTAATGGCTACTGTCACCATTTTTGAATAACCCCCAGGCAGATTTGTTGTCGCCCATCTCATCATTCCCCTGAACGCTCATAGAAACGATTACGTCTTCACCCGATTCAGCGAATTGTTTAGACAATTTTACCTCTGGCACCAATAACCATGAAACGCTAGGTTTAGTTATAGTTACAACCACTTCATTAGAATACTTATAAGCCGGGCTAGCTGTTGGGAATGAATATGGATTTATTTTCAGCCTATAATATAGCTTCGTGCCATTAGACAGACCGGCAGTATTGTTTTCTGTGTACTTGGTCAAATTTTTGGTGTCATTAGCCGGGAATATTACACCAGAACCGCTGCTGACTGATTGCCAATTGCCGCTATTCACCTTTTTTTCCAATAACCAACCAGTGCCATTACTTTTTTTAGTTGTGTCGTTTTGCACTGATGGCGTAACATCAAAAAATACTCCAGCCGTTACTATATCTTTAGGTGCGGTTACTTTTGGCTTCAAAGTATACCCAAATCCCTTAAAGTTACCGACTGCATTGCCACAGTTTAATTTGATAGCATAAACCGCAATTTTATTCTGATAAAACACTAATGAAGACTGAGTTGAACTACCAGTATTATAATAATAATCATCTGCTGTATGCTCAGCATCCCCTACTCCATAGCTATAGTCTGCGCGAGCCGAGTTAATCTTGAACGAATATTTCTCTTTTTCTATCGTTACGCCAGTATTTAATATCAATTCTTTCCAATCATCTAATTCTCCAGTTTCTATCCTAGATCTATCACCGCGCATTGATTGAATGATAAACTCTGCCCCGACGTGATTAGTCTCTTTATGATAAGAGCTGGAGATACAATCAGAATTGTACCTGTCGTAATAACTCTGTATTAAATTTATAAAATCAGTTTTTATTTGTAACTGGCTCCTACCAACAGTGGCTATATTGATTGGAATACCATTACCGCACGAGCTTAGAACAGCGTACTCATTAATCTGATTAATTTTCTGTTTGTTGCTGAAAAATCCCTCGTTATAATCTATATTGCCCGGCAAAGCGCTAGCTATGAATATCGTCGCCAGGCTAGACAGGACAACCATGCCCAACAATGACAGAATTAGACCTACATTTAATTTTCTGCCTCTCATTGTACCCTCAATTGGCTGATTGTTGCCTGAATTTCTTGTTTGTCCAGATCATCCAATTCAGAATTGCTGGTTATCCTACTGGCGGCCAATTCGTAATTTGCTATGGCACCCGATTTGTCACCCTTTGCCTCTAACGCATTTGCCATCAGTAATACACTGGTTTTAGTCGGTGCCAGGTCTTCAGACTTTTTTGCAAAGTCGTAGGCTTCATCAAATTTTTCAGCATTTAATGCAACCGTCGATTTCTGAATATAGGCCCACGCGGTATCCGCATCATTGGTCGAATCAGATATAGCCTTGTCCAGGATAGCCTGTCCCGAATTATAATCACCACTACTGGCGGCACTTTGAGCATCATTAAATGCAGCCTCTGATTGTGCGTCTTTTTGAAAAGCCAATTGTTCCGGTGTAGCTGTCGGTTTGTTAAAAATCGACAATAATAACAATGTAACTACAGCCGTACCGATAACAACCAAAACGGCAACAAATATATACCTCTTACTGATTTGATGGCCCGCGCTCTTCTTGTGTTTTTTATTCTTACCCACTAATAAATTCCCTTATGCTTATATAATTAATCATAGCATATTTTATCCAAATACAGTCTCGGTACAATTGTCCTCGCCACATTCAATCTTATCTGTTAAAATGATTACATGTCATTATCTATTGGAATCGTCGGTCTGCCTAACGTTGGAAAATCAACACTGTTTAATGCGCTGACAAATAACGATATTTTGGCCGCCAACTACCCTTTTGCGACTATTGAACCAAATACCGGAATTGTGCCAGTGCCAGATGAGCGATTAGAAAAACTAGCCAAATTATACGGTTCGACAAAAATCTTGCCCGCAACTGTTACCTTCGTAGATATCGCCGGCCTGGTTGCTGGTGCTAGCAAGGGTGAAGGTCTAGGCAACAAATTCCTAGCCAATATCCGCCAATGTGACGCTATTGTCCATATCGTCCGTGCCTTTCATGATGACAGTGTCATCCATGTTTCAGATAAGATTAACCCCCGTGATGATATTAGCGTCATCAACACAGAATTGATACTAGCTGACATCCAAACCCTAGATAGCCACCTACCAAAGCTACAAAAAGAAGCCAAAGCCGACCGCAAAAAACAAGCCGAATTAGATTTGCTGACTGATATTCGCGCTGATCTAGATGCCGGCAATATACCAACTGAAAAACTGCAAAAACTAGATTCTACCCTGCCGCTACTGACTGCAAAACCTGTGATTTATGCGTTTAATGTTGATGAAGCGACGCTGGTTGATGAAGCTAAAAAATCCGAACTAGCAAAACTAGTTGCACCTGCCCGAACAATTTTTGTATGCGCAAAATTAGAAGACGAAATCAAGGGCCTAACACCCGAAGATTCAGCTGAATTGTTGGAAAGCTACGGTGTTAAAGAGACTGGACTGTTGCAATTAATCCACGCCGCTTATGACACATTAGGCCTACAAAGTTACCTGACTGCGGGACCAAAAGAAGTCCGAGCCTGGACAATTCATAAAGGCGCTACTGCCCCACAGGCCGCAGGCGTGATTCATACCGATTTTGAACGTGGCTTTATCGCCGCACAAATCGTCGATTACGACGATCTAATTGCCGCCGGTTCCGAAGTGGCTGCCAAACAACAAGGCAAAATGCGCACCGAAGGCAAAGAATACGTCATGCGCCCCGGTGACGTCGTTGAATTCCGATTTAATGTCTAAAATTTATCAAGTGAACTAATCTGTTAGATATAACGCCTATCCCCAACTTCTACACAGTATACCCATAACGTTTCCCTTAACAGATTGGTGATGTTAATGCTCGGTGGTATAATACAAACAGTGACCAAGGACACGCAAACCGGCTACGAGAAGGGCCGTGTGGCGAAGTGGTATACGCGGAGTACTTGAAATGCTCTGAACCTATGGTTTTTGCAGGTTCGATTCCTGTCACGGTCACCACGGTGAGAGATAATCCACGCTCACCACCAAGTGAATCAAATAAATAACCACCCTTTCGGGTGGTTATTTATCTTGAAATGATTTGAACCTATATATATTGTAACACGACAACTAAGTAAGGCAATTCCAAATACTATTTTTTACACAACTAATTAGTATAATAAACTTGAGCCCTATCTATAACTGCGTTGAGATATTCATCACCTAATTTATCTTTATTCTTTTCCATAAAGCTATTAATATGTGCTGCCGCAGCAGAGATTTCACAATCACGATGTTCCTGTGCTTGTTTAGAATTTAAGATTTGTTGCTTTTGCGCATCAGGTAAGTTCATAAATTGATTAGTATCATAATCCTTAAGCGGGTCTGTATCTCCACACAGTTTAAACGTCTTCAAGCCCAAGTCACTCTCCTTGTCCCATTTATCTCTTTCTGTCACTAAAACAGCGTTAAATAATCGCCTATAAATTGCATCCTTATTTTCCAAACTATCAGAAGTTTCTGCCAAATTAGACACTACGTTATTATTTGAACTCCTAAGCTCTTGATTAAGCAATAACTCATTTATATACAGAAACGTCATCACCAATATAACCAAGCCCAATAACACTGGAAAAAGCTTTTTAAATTTCTTGTTCTTCTTCAATAATTTTATTGATTTCATACATTAATATTAACCTACATACCGTAAATATCATAACACTAAAGAATACTAACGACGGCTTAAAAATTAAAATTATTTAACTTTATTTAACAAATAAAATCGTTCCTGGTTGCCCTTTGCTCCAGCGACGTCGCTGTCACGTTTGTCGATGATCACAAAATAACCACGAGCCCAATCTTCAAAATCACGTAATATCTGGCGGCGCATTGAATCGTTTTTAATCACGCCCTTATTCGTCTGCCCTGCTCCGGCTTCAAACTGAGGCTTTACCATGGCGACAACCTGTGTGGCAGGACCTGACAGATGATTATACAGATGTGGCAAAATCTCGCGCAAACTGATGAACGATACATCGATTAACACGATATCAGGGATATCGTTTAGTAGTTGGTAGTTAGTAGATGGTAGATGGTTAGTCGCAGTCGCATAGACATCACGAATGTCGGTTTTCTCGTGCGATTCAACCCGTTTATCACGACGCAAGCTAGGATGTAGTTGATCGGTGCCAACATCTACCGCATAGACTTTGCGCGCGCCGTTTTTCAACGAGTAATCTGTAAATCCACCGGTGCTGCTGCCGACATCCAATACAACTTTATCGCGGAAATCCAGTTTGAAAACATCGGCCACCGACGCCAGTTTTAACCCCGCCCGGCTGACATATTGTACCTCGGCAGTTATCGCAACAGCCGAATTTGGCCCAACAAAATGGCCAGGTTTTGGTACAACCCGACCATCAACTGTTACTTTGCCTAATTTGATATAACTTTCCGCCTGGGAACGACTGGATGTTAATTTGCGCTCTACTAGCGCGTTGTCCAATCGTTGTTTAGTCATCGTTATTTAAGCCTTTTTACGTTCGCGATATTCGCCGGTTGTAGTATCGACAGAGATTACATCGCCAGTTTTAATAAAAGCTGGGACTTTGACGACCAAACCGGTTTCCAATGTCGCATCTTTTAATACACTACTGGTGGTATCGCCTTTGGTAATACTTTCGGCATAAGCTACTTCCAAATAAACGTTTTTAGGTAGCTCAACATTAGTTACATTACCGTTGAATGATTGCAGCGTCAGACTTTCGCCCTCTTTTAAAAATCCGGCTGAATCTTCGATAATGTCAGCAGATAATTCAAATTGTTCGAAAGTTTCTGGGTCCATAAAATGATAGCTAGCACCGTCATTATACAGATATTGCACTGTTTGGTTGGTGACTTCGGCTGAATCAACCTTTTCCTGACCTTTGAAAGTTTTAGGAATAACACTGCCATCAATCAAGTTTTTAATCTTGACGTTAACAATACTGCCACCACGACCGACAACCTTTTGGTTATATTCGATTACACGAAAAGGCTTGCCGTCAATTTGAATGACGACGCCTTTTTTCAGCTCAGTTGGTGAATAAGCCACGATGAATTATCCTTGAATCATGAATGGCAATAGGGCCAAATGACGAGCACGTTTGATAGCGACTGCTATTTGGCGTTGCTGTTTTGCACTAAGGCCAGTTTTGCTAACTGATTTGATTTGTCCGTAAATATCGATAAATCGTTGCAATGTTTTGACATCTTTGTAGTCAAAATATACAGGAGTATCTTTTTTGAATCGTTTCATTGTCATATTTAGTTCCTTTCAGGAATGGAATTTGGAAGTTGGCTATTGGAATATGGCCAATCCCCCATTCTCTCTTTATTATTTAATTTTGCTATCTTCTAATAGCTATATTCTATATTCCAATTAAAATGGAATCTCACTTAGGTCAATAGGTTTGTCATCGATGTCTTCAATTACGACATCTTCGGTTTTTTTACTAGCAGCTTTTGGCTCACTAGCAGTATTTGTTCGGTTGCCATCTGATGGGCCATCTAGGAAAGTAACATCAGTTGCGGTAACTTCAATTTTGCTGCGTTTTTTGCCGGTTTCTTTGTCTTCCCAGCTGTCTTGGCGTAAGCGCCCCTGGACCAATACTTTTCGGCCTTTGCCTAGGTATTGCATTACTAGATCACCTAGTTTTTCCCAAGCTGTAACTTCAAAGAAATCAGCTGTATCATCGGCACCACCACGGTCAACTGCAATACTGAAATTAACAATGTTTTTGCCGCCACTAGTTGTGCGTAGTTCTGGGTCACGAGTTAATCGGCCCAATAAGATTACTTGGTTGATACTTTTTGCCATGGTTTTTTACTCCTCTTCGCTGGTATCAGCTTCACCGGCTGGTACAGCTTTATTTTTAGCTTCCTCAAGAGCTTTGCGGCCCTTTACATCAACAGAAACTAGCAAATAGCGTAATACTTCGTCTGAAATGTTCAGAGTATTACTGATCTTTAGTGGCGCGTCTGCAGGCAGAGCGACATCAAAATAGACATAGACTGCAAAGTCTTCTTTTTTGATACGGTAGGCTAGTTTTTTCTTGCCCCAAATATCTTCTTTGATAATATTACCGCCGTTAGTGGTGACAAGTGAACGCACTTTATCAAGCGCTTTTTCAATGTCCGCCTCTAGGTCGGGATGAATCAGAACGGTTAGTTCGTATTCTTTCATTTAGATTTCCTCCTCTGGAATCCTTTTTTATTGGATATCTACATCAATATAGTGTAGATCGAGTTAATAACATGTTGATTATAACAGATACGAGACGTGATGACAAGAGTAGATTTTGGATTTTGGATTTTAGATTTTAGAATAATCACAAATCGCAAACACATAATCCAAGTAGGGATTTATATCGCAACTCGCCTTTTCCTTGTAGTCACCCGAAACCGAGATTTATACTAAAATCTAAAATCCAAAATCTATAATCTACTTTTTACAGGTCGTCGTCGTTATCGTCGGCGCCATCAATGTCGTCCATACTGGTCATCAACACTTCTCGTGGCCTGGCGCCATCAGCTGGCCCAATAATACCTTGATCTTCCATAGATTGAATGATTCTGGCTGCACGGGCATAGCCTATTCGCAAACGCATTTGTAGCGAACTGGCGCTAGCCTTGCGTGTCTCCATAACCAAACGAACAGCATCTTTGAATATCGTGTCTTCATTATCCGACTCAAAGTCCATTACTACCCCACCTTTACCATTTAGATGGACCGGCAAACTAACAACGTCATCGTTATACTGTGGCGGTGATTGCATGCGCAAATGGTCGGCAATTTTGTGGACCTCTTCATCTGTTACCCAAGCACCCTGAATACGTTTTGGTTTTGCCATGTCAGCCTTTAACAGCAACATGTCACCAGAACCTAACAGCTTCTCGGCGCCAGTCTGGTCCAAAATAATGCGGCTTTCAATCTGTGAAGCAACTGTAAATGCGATTCGTGAAGGAATATTGGCTTTGATCAAACCGGTAATAACATCGACACGTGGGCTTTGGGTTGCTAGAACCAAGTGAATACCAACGGCACGAGCCTTTTGGGCCAAACGTACAATCAACGCCTCGACGTCGCGAGCAGCGACCATCATCAAATCGGCTAACTCATCGATGACAATCACAATATAAGGCATAGCGCCATTCTCATGCTGTTGAGGGATGCCAAATTCATCTTCGACTGTCACCTTGGCACCAGATGCACGAACTTTGTGGTTATACGAACGAATATCTTTGACTTTATGTTCGGCCAATAATGTATAACGACGTTGCATCTCGTTGACTGCCCATTTTAACGCACTAATTGTCTTGTCAGGCTCAGTAATAACTGGGGTTAACAAGTGAGGAATATCTTCGTATGATGCCATTTCAACTTGTTTAGGGTCAACTAGAATCAATTTCATGTCGCTAGGGCTGTTGTGATACAACAAGCTAGTCAACAACGTGTTAATCATGACGGATTTACCTGAACCAGTCTGACCAGCAATCAGCAAGTGCGGCATTTTGTTCAATTCGCCGACAATCGGCTCACCAGCGATGTCTTTACCAATAGCAAACGCCAATGGCTCACCATTAACTCCCCATTGATGGCTAGATAATACCGAATATAATCTAACGTCGGCTGCTTTGCGGTTAGGAACTTCAATACCAACAGCCTTTTGACCAGGGATTGGCGCTTCCATACGCAAACTTTGAGCCGCTAGACTGAGAGCGATATTTGTCTCTAATGCCGTAATACGAGTCAATTTGACGCCGCTAGGTGGTTTTAATGTAAATTGAGTCACTCGTGGACCGATATTTGCGCCTTCCATTTCAACATCAATATCAAATTCAGATAAGGTCTTTTGAATTATCAATGCATTTTGCTGAACATCACCGGCATCGGCTGGAGATTGTTTTTTCTCTAATAGGTCCATACTAGGCGGTTGCCAGTTGGGATCACTAACTGTGACCAATGCTGATTGGTCTTCGGCTGCCCTGTCACGAGTAATACTGTTGCGCATTGTGGACCTGGCCGGCTTGTCATCACCAGAATCCAATGTCGGGACGCTAGCATTCATCTTGAAGTTGCTGATTATTGAACCTTTGGTGCCGTCTAGGGCTGCCGCGTTACGCATAACTTTGACGTTTTCTTCTTGTTCGGATGTATCGCGCCTGGTCATTTCCCATATCTTTTTGATTATAGTAAATGGATTAACGCGAGTTATGAACAATAAAGTTATCAAAATCAACAATACATATATAAATGCGGCTACAGTGTTATTAACCAACTGGCGCATGCCATCATTAATCAAATCGCCCAATACGCCACCGGTGGTATTGCCGGCACTGTCTTTTAATAACCCGAACAATGCAGAGAACCAGATAATAGCTGTGGCTGTAGCAAATTTGGCCGCAAATGACAGTTTATTGTCTTCGGCACGGAATATCTCGATGGCTATATAGGTAAATAACACCGGAATTGTATATACGGCGTAACCGATAATAAATAGAGCTGAACTGTGCGTCAATTCTAGCACTGGCCCGCCGGCGTTGAACCACGATACAACTAATAATATAGATATGGCTATTAAAACTACCGCCCAAACCTGTGACCAAAAACCTTTTGGCAGTTTATGCTTGGGAGACGATTTCTCGACTTTGCGTTTGTGGTAGTGTTTTTTTCTTTTTGCCATAGTATTTTTCTATTATAGGCTCTTTTAAGTTTATTTTATAGCTATTATATCTCATACTATATCTAATGTTTAAACATTAGATATAATATTTCGCATGTTCGGAATAAAATGAACGAGTTCATTATTCTTCACTCACATGCTCATATTATAGCAAAATTTACTACATTTTGCAATAGGCTAATGCTTAGAAATGGTTAATATCCGCGGTAGTCGTTGCGGTTGCGAGGTTCGGCATCTTCGCCATCTGGGATCTGAGGTGATGGGAATGGTTTTTTGACGAATTGTTGTATTGGGCTTGGCTGGCGCTGTCCCCTGTTTTGTTGGATTTGCGGTCTATTTGGGGCGCCTTGTTGGCGCTGTTCAGGTTGGCCATTGCCACCTATTTCATTTATCACTGGGATGACTATTGGAGTACGACGAGTTTGGTCATATAGAATATGCGTAATTTCGTCTTTTAATTCTTTTTTGACTACGTCTAGATCAACGTGTTTACCGGCGAATGAACGCGCAACTTTCTGTTTCAGATACTGACGAATTAGACCCATTAATTCTTCACTGTCGCGTAGATATATAAACCCACGGCTAATGATATCTGGGCTGGTCATCAATCGGCCTGTACCGCATTGGACAGTTAATACTACAATGAACATACCTTCGGTCGCCATATGGATGCGGTCTTTTAGAACAACTTCTGATACGACTTCACCACTGTCATCATACATGATACCGCCTACTGGCACGCGACCAGCTTTGCGGAAACTATCATTAGTCAGTTCGACGACGTCACCATCATCACAAACCAGAATATTTTGTTTTTTGATGCCAGCTTCTTTTTCGACAATCTCAGCATTGTGGACCAACATGTGAAATTCGCCGTGAATTGGCATATAGAAACGCGGATGAACAGCGTTAATTAATTGTACGTGATCGTCATAATACGCATGTCCCGAAAGGTGTAATGGACCGATACCGGTCAAGTGAGTTTTACCATTCTGAATAACATCACTACCTTCGCGCATCAACCCATCGATTGTACGAACAACGAATTTTTCATTGCCTGGAATCGGGTTAGAGCTAAACACAATAACATCGGTATTTTTAATCTTGATATGTTTGTGCGAACCATTAGCCATACGATTCAAAACAGCCGTTAGCTCACCCTGGGAACCAGTACAAACGATAGTCACTTTGTTATCTGGTAATTTAATGATGTCTTCCATTTTGACGACCACATCGCGCGGTATACGAATAACACCGGCACGTAAGGCTACTTCTAGGTTTTGAATCATTGAATAACCAGCAAATGCAACTTTGCGATCGTGGTTCTTAGCTTCATCTAGAATAATCTGAATACGGTGAACTTGGCTACTAAAACAGCTAAGGATTAATCGGCTGTTAGTAAATTTATCCATAACTTGACCGATACTGCGTTGAATATCAAATTCGCTGTGCAGGTGTGTGCCATCTGATTCACAGTTAGTTGATTCGTTCATGAACAGCAATATGCCTTCTTTGGTAGCAATTTCCGTCAGACGTTCAATATCTAGTTTTTTGCCATCGACTGGTTCGGTTTCAAACCTCCAGTCGCCACTGTGGACAATGACGCCAACTGGCGTGCGGATAACAATCGCTGCACAATCTGGGATTGAGTGGTCCATTCGGACAAATTCAACGCTAAAATTGTCGCTGATTTGGATTTGTTCATGAGATTCTAGATTAACTTCATTATAAACTGGCTCGTAATCGCCGTCTGTTTCTTCTAGCTGACGCTGCAACATACCAATAGTAAATTTGGTTGCATAAACAGGCGCTGGTATCTTGGCCGCAATATGGCGGAACGCACCGATGTGGTCTAGGTGGGCGTGCGTGAACAGGTGTGCACGAATTTTATGCTTGTTTTCTTCTAGGTAAGCCGTATCTGGGATGATGTAATTAATCCCGGGATAATCTGCACCTGGGAATAGAAAACCACAGTCAATAACGATAATGTCATTGTCATATTCGATCGCCATCATGTTTTTGCCAATGCCCATTTCGCCCAAACCACCGATATTGATGATTTTAACTTTTGGACCGTTATTACGGATTTGGCGTTTTTGATCAGCTGGGCTGAATTGACGACCTTCATATCCGTTAAAGATTGACTTGTTAACTGGGATATTAACCACATGCTGGCTAGCACGTTGGTTAACGTTTTCGCTGGTACGGCGTTGAGCCCGGTAAGCTTCGCCTTTGCGAATAGTAGTGTTATTCAATACTGTATTGTTTGATTTTTGACGCGGTTGTTGGCCGGGTCGTTTGGATTGATCATCACTTTTGATGGTCGCGAGTCTTTGTTGACCCATATTTTATTTCTCCTTGCCCGTTATTTCGCGGGGCTTATTTAATATTTTTATTATTTTTGGTAACTGTTTAAAATCATCTATCAGCACCGAGCGCATACTACGCCTGTACAGTGCAGCGGCCGGATGATATAGCGGCACGACTGTTAGCTTTAGGTTGTCGATTTCTACCCCGCTAGGCTGTCCGTGGACTTCTCCTATATTCGCCTGTGGTAGAAAATAACCCATACTGTGCCTGCCTAATGTCACTACAACCTTAGGCTGAATGACGTCCAGTTGACGCAGTAGATACGGCCAAAATTCGGCTTTTTCTTGTTTTGAAGGGTCGCGGTTCTTTGGTGGTCGGTATTTTACAATGTTAGTAATGAAAACATCTCGGCGTTCAATCCCCACACTGTCGAGCATTTCGTTCAGGAATTTACCAGCAGCGCCCATGAACGGCAGTCCCGATTCATCTTCCTTTTTACCTGGTGCTTCACCGATAATCACGATATCGGCGTTTGTATCACCATCACCCATCACAAGGTTCGTGGCTTCGCGAGCCAAATTTGGGCAGACATTATTTTTGATAATATCTGCCTTGATTTGTTCAAGAAGCACTTGTTTGTTTTTTGTCATATATTTATTACAAGATTACGATCAGTAATCTAATACTAGCACTTGTGGCTGATAATTGCAACCACAAGCAACCTTGCTAGATTATTTTTCGTCGACTGCTTTAACGCTCAAACTGAGGCGGCCGCGGTCGTCGATACCGATTAGGCGAACTTTGACGATCTGACCTTCGTGCAATACGTCTTCGACTTTTTCAACGCGATCTTTGGATAATTCACTGATGTGGACCATGCCATCAATACCGGGCATAATGTTTACGAATGCGCCGAATTCTTTGATTGTGACGACTTTGCCTTCGTAAATTGTACCAACTTCTGGTTCTTCAGTTAGACCTTTGATCCAGTTCATAGCTTGTTCGATAGCAGCCGTATCAACAGCAGCAATTGTTATCAAACCATCTTCACCGATATCAATCTGGGCACCAGTTTCGGCAGTAATTTTCTTGATAGTCTCGCCACCTTTACCAATAACCGCACCAATTTTGTCAGGGTTAATCTTGATTTTTTCGATACGTGGAGCGAATTTACTGAGAGTTTCGCGTGGTGTGGCCAATGTTTCGATCATATGTTTCAAGATGAACGCGCGACCGATTTTGCCCTTTGCCAAAGCTTCTTTTAGGATTTCTACTGGCAGACCGTGGACTTTCATATCCATTTGTAGGGCTGTGATACCTTTTTCAGTACCGGTAACTTTAAAGTCCATATCACCTGCAAAATCTTCGGCATCAGCAATGTCAGACAGCACATAAGGTTTGCCATCGTCCATCATCAGACCCATTGCAATACCAGATACTGGGGCCTTCAAAGGCACACCTGCGTCCATCAATGCCAAACAGCTACTACAAGTTGCTGCCATAGACGTTGAACCATTCTGGCTCATAATCTCGGTAACGCTGCGAACTGCGTATGGGAATTCTTCGGCAGTTGGGAAAACTGCTGCTAGTGCGCGTTCAGCTAGGTAGCCGTGACCGATTTCGCGGCGTCCTGGGTTACCTAATCGGCTAACTTCACCAACTGTGTATCCTGGAGCGTTGTAATGATGCATATAACGGCGTTCTTCATCGTTTGATTCCATTGTATCTACGATTTGAGCAAAGCTCAGTGGTGCCAATGTAATTATGTTCATCGCCTGAGTCAAGCCCCTGGTAAACAAGCTGGAACCGTGAGTTCGTGGTAATATACCGACTTCTGATGACAATTGGCGAACTTCGTCTAATTTGCGTCCGTCTGGACGAGTATTATCGGCGACAATCCCCTTGCGGACATCTTTGTGTAACGCGCTAGTGAAAGCTTCGTCGTATTCGTCGTGTAATTTAGCATAATCTTCACCTAGTTTTTCGCGCATTTGATCATGGAACGCCCAACGTAGTGTTGAGACCAACTCATTACGCTCTGGGTAAGGTTTACGCAATGCTTCACCTAGTTTGCCATCAACCCATTGGTCAACTGCGGCTTGGATTTCAGCGTTTGGTAGAACTAACGTGTATTCTTGAGCGACTGGAGCGATTTTGGCAGCCAGTTTTTTTTGCAATTCGATTGCAGGTTGGTAAGCTTTGAATGCCCATGCTAGTGCATCGGCAACAGTTTCTTCGCTAACTTCGTTGGCACCAGCTTCAACCATAGTTATACCACTGGAAATACCAGCTACAACTAGATCTAGGTCACTATTTGCACGTTCTTCGGCGGTCAAGAAAGCCTTAAACTCACCGTTGACGCGACCAACACGAACACCTGCTACTGGGCCATCAAATGGCGTACCAGTTAACATCAATGCAGCGCTGGCAGCAATCATGCCGATTGTGTCTGGGCGGAAATCTGGATCTAGTGACAATACGCTAGCGACAACTTGGACCTCTTGGCGATAGCCTTTTGGAAACAGTGGTCGAATTGGGCGATCGATCAAACGACCGATTAGGATTGCTTCATCACTAGGGCGACCTTCGCGTTTGACGAATCGGCTACCAGAAATTTTACCGGCTGCATAAAACTTTTCTTCATAATCAATTGATAATGGGAAATAATCCAATACTACTGGTCGGCTGCCGACCATTGCGGTTCCTAGAACTACGGTGTCGCCATAAGTGACCATGACACTAGCAGTTGAACGAAATCCAACGCGGTTAACTTCCATTTTCAGCGGGCGACCACAAAAATCAGTCGTTAGCGAGAAAATCTCCTTGCCATTAGGGTTGATAGTAGACATATTTGTCCTCCTTTTTTAACACTCGCCTTTTTTAATAATCTCAAGCGAATAAGTAACGGGTACAGGAATTCGTATTACGAACCTCTCTATCCACCACTAATTCGCTGCTGCGTGTGATGAAATTATTATATCATATATATGCCTTAGCGAACATCACGGCGACGGAAAAATATGACAGCCACGGCGATTGATACTAATATAACCGACGATAGAACGACAATATCCATTAGACTTATGCCGTTTTTGACTATGTCAGTAGCTGGAAAATAATGGAATAACGATACGTTTTCATAAGGTTTCAACCAATCAACTGATTTTACAAAAGTCGTTAACAAGAAGCTACCAGCGCCGATAATAACGCCCAGTGCCATAGTGATCCCCCGTTTGCCTGTTATTAGACCGATGGAATACACCAGGGCTGTCATACAAACTGACAACAACAGATTTACCAAACTCAGGTTCAGAACTACCATAATGTCCAAACTAACATTCACGGCTATTGCACCCAGATACAACCCAGCTACCATGGCCAAATTAGTAAACACACATATAGCGACAATGGCTAGCAATTTACCAAATAATACTTTAATACGGCTCAGAGGCAGTGCCAGTAGTGTTCGCATATAACCATCATCTTCATCTTTGACGCTCAAACCTACTGCCAGTATCACCGCAAAAACGCTGATGAACATCGGCATTCTAATATCAAAGAACTGACCGGCCAGATAGCCGGAAGTTGTAGATAATGCATTAACATCACCGATCAGACCCTTTAACGCCTTTAACTCTGGTGGCAATGCTGCCATTAATTGTTCCAACCCTGAATCCTTAAAAGCCGGGAAAAACAATATCATCAGGAAAGCAAAAAACGCCAACCCGACAGACCAACCAATAATGAATACTCGTTTGTCATATATAGTTTTGCGCAATAAATTAAACATCCTAGATTTCCTCTTTTCCGTTAGTGTACATATCGCTAAAGGCAGATTCTATATCATGATCCTCAACAGTGAAATCGACTAGGTGTTGCAAACCAACCATCCATTGTTTTAATACGCTGGGATCGCCTTTGAATATGAATGACAGCTCGTAGCCATTAGTGGTTTTCTGGTGACCAGTCAGGACTGATTTTAATGGCGGTTTGACGGAATTCAAAGTCAAGACTTTGACGGCTTTACCATGCCCGGCTTCTAATTCTGCGCGAGGAATATCACGGACTAATTTACCATCACGAATGAATATCACTCGACTACAAACATCTGCTACCTCTTTCAGGTAATGCGAAGACATGAAAATAGTTGTACCTTTGGCGCCCTCGGCATTAATCAATTCTAGGAATTTCTGTTGCATCAAAGGATCTAGGCCGCTGCTAGGCTCGTCCAAAACTACTAGTTCCGGTTTGGCCATAAATGCACCAATCAATGCTATTTTCTGTTTATTTCCCCGTGACAGATTACGAATCTTTTTGCCTAGTTCCGGATTAAATTGTTTACACAATTCGTCTAGGCGTTTGTTGTCTTTTAATTTGTAAGCACGTTTTAAAAAATCAAAATACTGTCGCCCTGTCAGATTAGTAAACAAGCTCATATCACCTGTTGCGAACCCAATCTGGGGATGCACTTTGTGAGCGTTCTCGGGCGTGATTACATTACCAAACAGCCTAATTTTGCCAGTCGACGTGCGCAAAAAACCCATCATAGAGTTAATAATCGTTGTTTTGCCGGCTCCGTTTAGGCCTACCAAACCTACAACTTCACCACGAGAAATCATGAATCTAATATCTGAAATGGCCAAAGAAGAGCCATAGTATTTACTAACTGCGTCTACTTCCAGTACGGGTTTGTCTAGCATAAATTTATTATACAGCTAATGGCAATTAATAAAAACTCCGCAATTATTTGCGGAGTCCTAATTTGGAAACGACTTTTTTATAACCTTCGAAATCTTTTGATTCTAGGTATTTAAGTAGCTTTTTACGGGTACCTACCATCTGTATTAGACCGCGACGAGCCATGTTGTCGTGCTTGTTGGTTTTTAGATGTTCGGTGATTTCTTTGATACGAGTCGTCAAAACAGAAGCCTGTGCTTGTGGGCTACCGACGTCGGTTTTGTGGGTCTGTGTCAAAGCAATTGCTTTGGATTTGTTGTCTGCTGTAATCATTAGTACTAGATTGTATCAAAGTTTTGCACAGGTTTCAACCCCTGTTCTTAAAACTTAGTCTACTATTCCCATTTCTGATAAAGTTTTGGCATCTGCAACCAACCAATCAGCTATACTGATCCGACGTAATTGTTCGCAGTACGCCCCTGTTTTTAATCCCCGACCGATGTCTTCGGCCAGTGTCCTGATATATGTGCCACTAGATACATTGGCGCGGATTTTTAGATAAGGATAGTCATACTCTACCAAATCTAGGCTGTATACCTTTACGTTACGCGTCGGCATTTCAACAGTTTTACCTGCCCGTGCTAATTTATACGCTCGTTGGCCATCAATTTTAATTGCACTGTATATCGGCGGAGTTTGTACGATATCGCCCACGAAACCTTTCAGAACATCTTTAACCTCGTCCTCTGTCGGAATGGCATTAGAAACGACAGTCAACTCACCTTCTGGGTCACCTGTCGTGCTAGTTCGGCCTAGTTCAATCGTTGTATCGTAGACTTTATCTAATTTGCTGTAGTTACCAGCGTTTTTACATTCTGCACCTGTCACTAATATCATTAACCCAGTTGCGAACGGATCTAATGTACCGGTATGGCCTACTTTGGCCTTTTTGCCCAATTGGCGTGACAGGACACGCCGTACGCGGGCCACAACGCCAAAACTGGTCATACCAGCCGGTTTATCAACCAAAATAACACTATCTTGCATACACAACAGTATAACAGAGGGGCACAAAATCTATAATCTACTAAGTTCTATTGCCCAGGGATTCTAAATTGAGCTGGATCACCATCATCTGCAGGTGGAGCGACAGTCGTCGGCTCGGGAACTACAAATTCTGGTACCGGAGGAGGCGCCATGGCTGAAAAATCAGGAACTGGTGGCGGCATAGGCAAATCTATACCAGTTGTTGGGGCAGGTGCTGCCATAGGCGCAACTGGCTGTGACCCTATCGCTGCATCAACGGCTGCCCTAGCTTCGTCACTATCTCGTGAACTAATCATATCTGTAGCTGCAACTCCACCAGTAGATGGTGGCAAGGTTGAAGCTTCGCTGGCTGTGTCAGAATCACCATTAAATATATCTATCAATTTAGCGTCTTGTGGGGGTAATGCATTGCCATTTATTGGGGCGCTAGCCTCAGACCCTGCACCACTTAGATAAGAATGGCTCAAAATTTCGCCATCAACCTGAGGTTCTGGCGTATCAACTGGTGGCGCCAATGGTGATTGTTCTTGTTCTGGAGCCAAAGTGCTTTCTATCGCCGCACTAGGTAATACATCAGGTAACGTTTCTGGCTGGCTATCTAATATGATTGGTGGGAAATCTGATGCTGGCAATGTAGACGCCGAATCAGTGACTTCAGAAACAACTGTGGTTGGCTCTGCGACAACTGGTGCTTCATCTGCAACCGCCTCGGGCTCATGAGGAACCACTAGACTGTCTGGGGGCAAAGTCGATGCGGATTGATCACTGTTCAGATTAACTATCGCACCCTCTGGCATTGCACCTTCGGACGCGCTATTCACTACCCCAGTCACGGGATTAACATCGTGGAATTCTTGTAATTTTGCAGCGATCAGCTGCTGATCAGCCCCGGCTGCCATTAATTGAGCTGCCAACGCCATTATGGCCGAAGACGTTTTGATATTGCTAAATCTATCAGTAGCAGAAACTATACCGGTCAGTAGCGCCGTGGAAATCTGTTTGTCTAGTAATGGTGCATCGGTTTTTAGAGCATCGCTCAGTGATGTAACCATCTCGCTTAGACAACTAGCACTATCTTCGTGCCAGTCCATAGCCCCTAATTGGCTAGATTTGTCACCGGCGCTGAATGTAGCTACAGTAACATCGTGCAATATCTGACCATGAGCTGCTAATGCCATATCTAGGTGTTCTTGGTTTTCTACGCCCAATGCTAGGACTAATTCAACATTATAATCACCCTGACTGAATTCTAGGTCATTACTGGTAATTGTAGTTCGATAAGGTGTTATAAATATCTTTACAACATCACCATCAACTTTGTATCGTAAATGGTCGGCTTTTTCTTTATCCAGCGCAATTATAAAATCGCGCAAACTATCAATTGTGTTCTCAAAAGTCTTGTCTGGCTCTAGGAAAGTAATAGCCGGAGGTATTGCACCACTAAATATAGCTGTTGCGTGTTTGCCTATCTTGTTCAACATCGCTGTTAAACCCAATGCAGCTGACAGGTCATCAACTGATGGATCACGGCTGACGGTAATCAATATATTAGCCGAACCTTTTATCTTGTCGACAATTTGTTGTTTGATCTTGGCCGGAGCTTCATTCATACATTATTTCCTATTTTTATTTTGCCTAGATTTTGATGTCACTATACCATAAGTGGTTTGGTATCGTCAACAAAATATACCCTACTCTTTACAAACAGATGACTTTGCCCTATAATCACCTACTGATTGTATTTATAATTTTAAAG
>Ga0194056_10000105_pt1 | contig 37205 bp, 35 predicted proteins | sample SepL4413m_MetaG_FD_155458 | JGI IMG/M metagenome (GOLD analysis project Ga0194056, IMG submission 155458) | Anoxic zone freshwater microbial communities from boreal shield lake in IISD Experimental Lakes Area, Ontario, Canada - Sep2016-L442-13m | ecosystem: Environmental > Aquatic > Freshwater... | reverse complement strand
CGCTGAAGTTGGGGGCTGGCATCGCGGCTGGTTCGCTCGGCCTGCTTGCCGAGGCCGCGCACTCAGCTACCGACCTGGTTGCAGCGCTACTTACCTTCCTCGCGGTTCGTGTCGGTGAGCAGCCACCCGATGAACAGCATCCGTTTGGTCACAACAAGGCTGAGCACCTAGCGGCGCTTGCAGAGGCAACCGTGCTGCTGGCAGCCAGCGGCCTGATCATCTACGAGGCGATCACTCGGCTAACGAGCAGCGGCCATGCAGCACCTACCGTCGCCTGGTGGACCTTTGCGATTCTCGCAATCGTGATCATCGTTGACCTAACGAGAATGATCGCTTCGGATCGAGTTGCCCATAGCCATGGAAGCGCAGCCCTCCACGCCAATGCCCTTCACTTCGCAGGTGATCTTGGCGGATCAATTGCCGTGCTGCTTGGCCTCGCACTTGTCACATTCGGCTATGGCAATGCTGATTCGTGGGCAGCCCTTGTCGTAGCTGTGCTGGTGATTTTCGCGGCGGTGCGTCTGATGCGCACAAATATTTCGGTCCTGATGGACAGCGCCCCGGTCGGCTCCGATCAAGCAGCTCGCGAGGCGATCGCTGCACTCGGTAATGGCATTGAACTGCGGAGACTTCGCCTTCGTGGAGCAGGTAATCGCACCTTCGCCGATGTTGTAATTGCCGTCGAGCCTGACACCGGCCTAAGCGCAGGCCATGCTGTCGCCGAATCGGTCGAAGCCGCCGTCCGCGAGGCGCTTGGCGACAGCGACGTAGTCGTCCATGTTGAGCCAAACGAATCACGCGCCTCAACACGGGCTAGGGCGAGCGCAGCGGCACTTACTGTCCCTGCTATTCGCGAGGTTCACAATGTTGAACTTGTGCGAACTGACAGCAGCCTTGAGCTTTCCCTGCACCTGAAGCTGCCGCGCGACCTAACTCTCGATGAGGCCCATGCGGCCGCCGACGAAGCGGAGAAGGCAATACGAACCGCAGTGCCCGAACTTGACGAGGTGCATAGCCACATTGAGCCGCTCGCAGACGAGTTCGAGGGCCAAGCAATTGCCCCCGGCGAGGCTCCGAAGGCCGCGCAGGCGGTTCGCGACGCCGCGATTGAACTAACCGGCCAACCACCCTCGTCGGTCGTGCTGCGCCGCACCGGCCGTGGACTCGTAGCGATGATTACTCTCAACCTCGATCCGTCCGCGCCACTGACGGAGGCTCATGCAGTAGCTACCGAGGTCGAAGACAGAGCTATCGAACTTGCTCCGGAACTTGACGAGGTCGTCGTCCACACCGAGCCGGTTGACGGCTCGCCCGCTTAGTCGTCCTGGTCGTCGAGCCGCTCGGAAACGAGATCCGCGAGCTGCGCCCGGGCTTCTGTTGTTCCGCCAAGCAGGTAGGCACCGATCTGCGCCCGCTTGTAGAACCAGTGCGGGTCAGCCTCCCACGTAAAGCCAATTCCACCGTGCGCCTGAATTGCAGAACAGGTCGCCTCACGCGAAGCATCAATTACAACTGTGTGCGCAACTGCTGCCGCCTCTGAGAGCCGATCTGGGGCAGCGTCAGCAGCCCATGCAGCGTGGTAGGTGACCGAGCGACTGCTTTCAACTGCAAGGAACATCGAAGCGCAGCGGTGAGAAACAGCCTGATAGGCGCCGATTGGCGTCCCAAACTGCTTGCGATCCTTGACGTACGCGACAGTCAATTCAGTGGCTCGAGACGCCACACCGGTCAACTCCGCGGCAAGGGCAACGCGGGCGCGATCAAGTGCTGCATCGGTATCGCCGGGCAGATCATCGCCGGGACCCTGAATCGCTAGATAGCTGCGGGTTGGATCGATGGTGGCGGTTGGCTCGACGAGCGCATCGGCAAGATCAATCAGGCGTGCCCCACCCTCATCGTCGAACAGCACGGCAACGCTGGCATCAACGCGACCGGCGACGATCTCCGCACGCCCGTTGCCAGCAGTACCAACCGCAGCTGTCGTCTCACCACTTGCAAGCCCCGGCAACCACCGATCTCGCTGCTCATCAGAGCCAGCCGACTCGATCGCAAGCGCTGCCGCAGCCGTTGAGAAGAGCGGAACGGAAGTCATCGTCCTGCCTGCCTGCTCAAGCAGGATTGCAAGCTCAACTGAGCCATAGCCTTGACCGCCGTACTGCTCGGAAACTGCGATTCCCGGCCAGCCAAGTTCACAGAGCTCAGTCCAAAGGGCGCGATCGTCGCCGCCTTCATCTGCATGGATCCGAACCTGCTCAAGTGTTGACCTAGCCTCAAGCAAACCGCTGGCAGTGCGCTGAATCTCAATCTGGTCTTCGTCGAATCCAAACCTCACTGCGCTGCCGCCTTCAGTCGGGGCAAACCGAGCACCCGCTCAGCAACGATGTTCTTGAGAACTTCGGTAGTGCCGCCCTCAATCGTGTTACCGCGGGCGCGCATCAGCTCGTATGACCATTCCGTCCCATCGCGTAGCGCCTGCGGTCCGAGCAGGTCGGCTGCGAACTGCGTGATGTCTTGGTTGAGCTCAGACCACATCAACTTCGTAAGTGCACTCTCAGGCCCGGGCTGGCCGTAGGTCTCAATCTGCGTCAATCCGCGATAGGCGGTCAGTCGCAAAACTTCAGCCTTGGCGTGCAGCCTGGCGAGCTTGTCGGCCACAAGTGGATCGTCAATTTGACCGCTTTCGCGAGCATGGCGGAAGAGGTCGTCAAGCAACTGACGGCTCCGCACCTGGAGGAAGAACGCAAGCCCTGAGCGTTCGTTCATCAGGGTGGTCATCGCAACCTTCCAGCCGTCGCCCTCGCTGCCAACGATGTTCTCGTGTGGGATCCGGGCGTCCTCAAGGAAGAGTTCGTTGAACTCCGACCCACCAGTCATCTGCTTGAGCGGACGCACCTGCACACCGGGTTGATCCATATCCATCAGGAAGTAGGTGAGCCCCTTGTGCTTTGGCAGATCCGGGTCGGTCCTGGCAACGAGCATGCACCACTTCGACCACTGAGCCGCACTCGTCCATACCTTCTGGCCATTTACAACCCACTCGTCGCCATCACGAACGGCGGTTGTCTTCAACGACGCAAGGTCGCTGCCAGCCTCTGGTTCGCTAAATCCTTGGCACCAAATCTCCTCGGCGGAGAGGATCATCGGCAGGTAACGCTCCTTCTGCTCCTCGGTGCCCCAAGCCATCAGAGTTGGCCCTCCGAGCACTAACCCGAGTCCGTTGGCTGGCAGCGGCGAGTTTGCCCTGCCGAGCTCTTCGAAGAAGATTGCCGACTCCGTATAGGTCGCACCGCGACCTCCGTATTCGACTGGCCAGTGCACACCAGCCCAGCCACCATCGTTGAGTCGCCTCTGCCAATCTTGGCGCCATGCGAACTGCTTGTCTTCGCTGCCGTCGGGCTCATCACCGGGATGATTTTCGGCCAGCCAGAGACGGAGTTCGTCGCGGAACGCGGTCTCCTCGTTTGAGAAGGTCAGATCCATGCCTGCGGAGGCTACCCCGGAAGGGTTTTTAGTGCGTTCAGGTTGGCCCGGTTTGACTACTGGCGGTACTTGAATTCCAAGCAGTCCTCAATGCCTCAAGCAGCAGGTCACTCGACTGCGCACCTTGAACTGCCGAAGCGCGATCGAACACAAAAGTTGGGACTGCACTAATGCCAAGCTCATTTGCTTGCTCCTGTTCATCTGCGACCTGTTGCGAAAATCCATCACCTTCGAGTAGTTCTGCAACATCACCACGGTCAAGGCCGAGTACCGCTGAGATCCGCTCAAGGACCGAGGCGTGACTGACATTTAGCCCATCTCGGAAGTAAGCCTCAAAGAGCAGCTCTTCTGCTTCCCCCTGCCGGCCTGCAGCGGCGGCAAGCTGCACAAGCCGATGCGCATCAAGCGTATTTGTCGGCTGGATCGAATCAAAGTCACAGTCCAGCCCGACGGCCTCGGCGGCAGCGGCGACTCGTCCATTCATCTCACGGGCCTGCTCACGAGTCCCTCCGTACTTGGCTGCGAGCACATCGTAAATATCACCGCTGATTTCCTTAGGCATTCCCGGCCCAAGTTGGAAGCTACGCCAGATCACCTCAACATCATCTGCGTGCTCAAATCGGGCAAGCGCCTCGTCGAAGCTGCGCTTTCCGATGTAACAGAAAGGGCATGCGATATCGGACCAAATTTCAACCTTCATCTTCTCAATCGCTTTCAACTGAATCGAGTGACTCCTCGGTCAGCCGACCCGAAGCGGACGCCCGGCCAACAACTCCGCCACCGCGCCCTCTCAGCACGACTGCTGCCACGACTGCAAGCAGAGCGCCGACGATTGGTCCGACTAGATAGACCCAAAGGCTGCTGAAGTCGCCGGTCACAAGATCCGGACCGAAGGAGCGCGCCGGGTTCATCGAAGCGCCGCTTACCGGCCCCGACCAGAGCCCCGCTAGAGCTACGTAGCCGCCAACTGCCAGCGCACCAAGTGGACCAACGTTTTGCGCTCCAGATGAGGTTCCAAGAATCGTGCTGACTAGACCAAGCGTTAGGACCGCTTCGATCAGCATCGCCTGCCAGGCATCAAAGCCAACTCCCGGGCGCGTCGCGCCAAGGCCAGAACCATCCCCGAACACGGCGCTTAGGAACAGGCAGGCAAGGATGGCCCCAGCAAGCTGACAGACAATGTAGCCGGGGACCCTCCGCCAGGGGAAATCACGACGCAATGCGAAGGCGAGTGAGACGCAGGGGTTTAGATGCGCGCCTGAAACAGCACCCATGAAGAGGATCACCGCCATTACCGTCAGGCCGGGTGCGACAACAGCAGCCGTTGCCGTCACTGCACCGTGTGTTTGGATCACGAGCAGCCCACCGCCAGCTCCTGCGAGTACCAGCAGGAATGTGCCGAACAGCTCGGAGAACAGCCGCCGCCATTCAAGCGCTGGCTCATCGAAGTCGCGCATCGGCGGGAACTCGAGCGCGAGCATCGCGTTACGCCGAGCCTGAGCCTTTGCGAGCTCAGCTCGCCGATCTTTAGCTACTTGCTTACGGCTCTCAGCGTTGTCGCTCATTAACCAAGCAGGAGACCAGACTTACCGGACGCAGGCGCACTTTGGACAACGCGGATCAACCAGCAGCGAGAACGGCTAGCGGACGGTGAAAACTGCGCTCTTCCAGGGTGACCGATTGCCAGCACCGTCAACCGCCGAGACCTTGACGCGATAGTTGCCACGCCCAAGTGGCCGACCCGAGATAACGACGGGTACAGGAAGCGCAGCACGGCGAGGGGTGCGAAGCGTTGTATTCACAGACTTGAACACCCTCACAAATGTGCATCGTCTGCCAGTCCGCTGGCTGGTCAGGCAGCGAGAACCGCGCTTGTGCCCTACCTGAGGCTGCTCAAGCCGAACGGTCACAACCGCTGAACCGGAGGCTTCGCTGATCGAGAAGCCTGCCTTAACAGCTTGGCGGGCACGAACCGAGCGGGCTGAAAGCCGCAGTCCGGAAAGCGCCGGTGCAGTTGCGTCGGATGATGTGCGGTAGGCGGCGTCACTACCAATGTTTGCGCTGATCGCGTTCGTAGCCTCAGCCCAAACGCGATAGGTCGTTCGAGGCTGCAGACCTGGGATCGTCCCAGCAGCGGTGACGGCAGTTTCGCCAGCGGCGAGCCTGAAGCTCGGACCAATAATCGTGCGCCCGCCACCAGAGGCTTCGAAGTGGTAGGTGGTCGCCTCACCGTTCGGGTTAATTGTTGCCCTCAACGATGCTGACCGCGACTTGGCTACGCCAACCTGCGATGGGACGCCTACGGTCGGCGCGGCGCTTGACTCATAGGCACCAATGTCCTTATGGGCGCCGATCGGTCGCGTGCGGCCGTTGAGGTCAAAGTTGTTGTCGCACGACCCGTCGCAGCCGGCGTCGATGCTCGGCGAAATCCAGAGCGGCATCAGTGCATCATCAAGCAGCGGCGGAGTGCTGTCTTGGAGGTTGTCCGCTCCGAATCCAATATGCGAGTTAGGCAGTGACGGTTGTACGCGAGTCAGACTTGTATTGGCAATCGACGAGTAATCGATCGATACATGTGGCGTTGAACCACCGGGCGGATCAAAGACCGAGAGGTCAATACCACCTCGGGCAATCGTGTTGAAGATGCTCAGTTCGGTCGAAGTTGGCGAGTGGTAGCTCTCGCTGTTCTCGATCGCCGTACCGAGCGATGAGCGAACTGTGCTGCCATAAATCGCGCCGGTTACCGCCGCGGCGACACTGCCGACTACCGCATTCGGCTGATCGATCAAGCTGTCGGAAATCTGAACATCATCGCCAGCGACCGTAATGCCGGTGCCAAGATTGCGCACCAAAACCCTCGTCAACTCCATGTCGGTGTTCGAACTGTGTGTCGCACCGATCAACGTTGAGGATCCGTTCGCAGTGCCAGTTATCGCGAGCCGCTCAAGTTTGAAGCCGCTGCTCGAAACCATCAGCTTGTTCTGGCTGTCCAACAACCCATCGCTCCCGCCACTACCGGTAACCCAATAGAGCAGTGGCCCCTTCGTGCTGATCGCACGACGGCCGGGTGGTCCAGCGATCGTGATGTTCGGCTTCGTGATGTCGAGCTGCGAAAACATGTAGTACGGCTGATAGCCGCCGGAGTAGTTATTCGGAATCACGGCAAGGCGAACTTCGTCACCGGCCTCGGCCTTACTAACAGCAAACGGAAGCGTGCATGGCGAACCCTCAGTGCAGGTTCCGCTGGAAATGCCAGTGACCGGATTCGTAAACAGGGTGGCCGCCGAAGCTGGCGATGCGCCTAGCGCCATCGCAGCGATTGCCGCCGCAACTGCTGCTCCATTGAATCGCTTGGCCATCAACTAATTGTACCTGTGAGTTTGAAATTCAGCGCCAATTGGGAATTGATGGGGGGAGCAGGATTCGAACCTGCGTAGGCAGAGCCAACGGGTTTACAGCCCGTCTCCTTTAACCACTCGGACATCCCCCCGAGTTGAGGAGAGCGGAGGATAGCGACGCGGCGTTGCCGGGTGCCGCCAGCGGCAGCAACCCGGCAGTAAACGTGGTTACGCAGCGGCCGTCTCCTGCCACTGATCAGCAAGCGTCAAGGCCTTCAACTTGCGTAGAACATGGGTCTCAACCTGGCGGACACGCTCGCGCGTAACCCCAAACTCGCTACCAACCTGTTCAAGCGTCATCGGCTTCTGGTTGGTGAGTCCATAGCGAAGCTCAAGCATCACCCGTTCCTTATCCGGCAGGGCATTGACTGCCTCACGCAGGCTCTCGTTACGGATTGATTCAGAGGCAATCTCGAATGGGGACGGAGAGAACTTGTCCTCAATCAGGTCACCGAAGCGTGATTCCTCACTACCGCCAACAGGTACTTCAAGTGAGATCGGCTGGCGGACCATGCTCTTGATGTCATCGAGTTCGGCCATCGTCCACTCAAGTGCTTCAGCCAACTCTTCCGGCTGAGGATCGCGGCCAAGCTTCTGCGAAAGCTTGCGCTCAGTCCAAGAGAGGCGATTGATCCGCTCAACAACATGAGCTGGAATTCGAATCGTCCGCCCCTTGTCAGCGAGCGAACGGGTCACAGCCTGGCGAATCCACCACGTCGCATATGTCGAAAACTTGTAGCCGCGGCGCCAGTCGAACTTCTCCACCGCCCTAATCAGACCGACCGACCCGTCCTGAACCAAGTCCTCAAGCGGTAAACCACGGCCGCCGTAGTGCTTGGCAATTGAGACGACCAGACGCAGGTTGGCCTCAATCATCTCCTGCTTGGCCTGCATATCGCCGCGCTCAATGCGCTTGGCGAGAGCTATCTCCTGCGCTGCTGTCAGCAGTTTTACGCGACCGATCGACCCGAGGTGCAGACGCATTGCATCCGGAGCAGGTGACTGCTCCGAGGGCTGCTCCGCCTCATCGAGGCCAATCCCCGGTGATAGCTTCCCATCATCCGACTGTTCGATTTGGCTTCCATGATTGAGCATTCCCTTGCCACCTTCCGTAGCGAGACCGCAGCCAGCGGCGGGCTCACTTCGCTTATTTAGATACTTTTTAACTACAGATTGATAGTCCTCCGATTGAAGCTGGCGTGCAACCACCATTGCCTAGGCTTTACTCTTGTCTGAACAAAGCATTTAATCTCTCGCGATGACCACTTCGAAAACTCAGTTCACAGCCCCTGATGTGCAGGCCCAACTGCCCTCGCTCCCGATCTCGCTTTCGCGCGTTGGAGTAACCGGGGTTGAGAAGGTTGTCCGAATCGCAACGCTCGATGGCGACCAACTGTTCATGGCGAAGCTTGAGTGCTTTGTTGACCTAGGCCCGGATCAGAAGGGCGCGCACATGTCGCGCTTTGAGGAAACCGTCAACGATGTAATCAGCGAGGTGATCTTCGGATCAACCCAGTTCCGGATCGAACGCGTGGCTGAACGGATTGCCACGCTCGTGCGTGAGCGCCAGCAGGCGGATCGCGCAGAGGTGAACATCGAAGCCCGTTACCCAGAGCACAAGCCTGCGCCTATCTCAGGGATTGATACTCAGGAGATTTACACGCTGCTCGGCTCGGCGGTTGCTTCCGAGCGGGGCACAAAGCGAGTAATCGGTGTGCAGGCGCAGGGAATGACCGCTTGCCCGTGTGCTCAGCAGATCGTTGCCGGCAAAGCCCGCGAGACACTCAGCGGCGATGGCTTCTCAGACGGTGAGATTGAGCGGATCTTCGAGGCAGTACCCGTCGCAACCCACAACCAGCGAGGCCTAGGGACGCTGCATGTTGGGCTACCAATCGGCAGTGACGTTGAACTTGACGCTCGCGTGCTGCTTGACATCGTCGAAGACTCAATGTCTTCCGAGATCTACGAAATGATGAAGCGCACCGACGAGGCATCTGTCGTTGAGAAAGCCCACCGTCGACCGCGATTCGTCGAGGACTGTGTCCGCGAAATGATCGGCGGCGTTGTCGAAACGCTTGGCCACCTTGATGACAGCTGCTGGATCAGCGCCCGCCAAGAGAACCTTGAAACGATTCACCAGCACAATGTCGTCGCCGAACGGCACGGACTGCTCGGTCAGATGCGGGCCGAACTCGCTGACGGCACCCCGGCCGCGACCTCGCTTAGCCGCGAGGCCTGGCAGCTCGAAAGTTAGGCCTTCGGCGCAGGCTCATCGCCTGCCTTAGCTGCGATCCGCTCCTCGCGCTTGCGGCGCGCTTCCTCAACCGTCCTGCGCACCCCGAAGAAGACATCAACGCCGCTGATCAGAGTCACCGTAACCGTCAGGTAGACGAGCAGGTCTACCCAAAGTTCGCCGCTGCCAACAAGAATCAGAGCGACGACCATCGCTACCTGCAGTGCGGTTTTCCATTTACCCCACTGCTGAGCTGGCACGACGACGCCCTGCGCACCGGCGCCGGCCCGTAGCGCCGTCACAGCAAATTCGCGGGCGATAATTACCATCGCCACCCAAGCGGCAACGCGGCCAAGCGACACCAAAGAGATCAGCGCCGCCAGTACGAGCAGCTTGTCAGCGACTGGGTCCATAAGTTGGCCGAAGGTCGTAATCGATCCCCGCGAACGGGCGATCCTGCCATCAAGCAGATCGGTAAACGAAGCCAGACAGAAGACACCAGCGGCCAACAGGTCGCCGTGTTTCGTGCCTTGGAGCAGCGCGACAACCAACACCGGTACGAGCAAAATCCGCAGGACGGTCAGCGCGTTTGGCAGGTTTAGCTGTTCCATCAATTCGGAACGCTACCGTCGTATCTGCGAGAGTCACAGTCGCTGCACAACCTTCACCAACAATCGACCACAGCGAATAGGACAAAAACACGTATGCCACTCGTACCGATGGTCACCGAACGCACGTCACGCGGAGAGCGCGAATTCGACATTTACTCACGCATGCTCTCGCAGAGGATCATCTTCCTCGGCCAGCAGGTTGACGACCAAATCGCAAATCTTGTCGTCGCCCAGCTCCTCCATCTTGAGGCTGAAGACCCAGACAAGGACATCTCGATCTACATCAATTCGCCGGGCGGTTCGATCTATGCGGGACTTGCGATCTACGACACGATGCAATTCATCAAGCCAGACGTCTCGACAATCTGCGCCGGAATCGCCATGTCAATGGGTTCTCTGCTGCTGACCGGCGGCGCGAAGGGCAAGCGAATGGCTCTCCCCAACTCGCGGATCTTGATCCACCAGCCTTCAGCTGGTTTCGAAGGACAGTCAACCGACATTGAAATTCACGCGCGAGAGATCCTCGATACGCGTGAACGGATTGACCGGCTCTACGCCGAGCACACCGGTCAGAGCATCGAGCAGGTCCATAAGGACATGGAGCGCGATCGCTTCTTTAGCTCAGCCGAAGCAGTTGAGTACGGCCTGATTGACCGCGTTCTGACCAGCCACTAGGGCCACAGCCAAGGCTTTCAGCGTGTGCTGATTGGATGCTCGATCGAGCCAAGTGGCTCGATCTCAATCCGTACTACGTCGCCATCTTCAAGGAATGTCTTTGGATCCATTCCCATGCCAACGCCGGCAGGTGTTCCGGTCAGGATCATGTCGCCTGGAACGAGGCTGATCGCCTCCCCGATGAAGCTGATGATGTCGGCAATTGGGTGGACGAGATCACTAACCGGCGCCTCCTGGCGAAGGTCGCCATTAACCCATGCCTTCACAACCAACGCGGTCGGATCGGCAATCTCATCCGCGGTTGTAATCCACGGACCCCACGGGCAGAAGCTATCTGCCCCCTTGGCGCGCACCCAGTGGGGCTCGCGGGCCTGAAGGTCACGCGCTGAGATGTCATCAGCGACAGCGAAGCCGAAGATGCTCGAGTCGCGTCCGATGATTACTGCCAGCTCGCCCTCATAGTCAAGCCGCTTGACGACACTTGGGCAGAAGACTGGTCCGCTCGGCCCCGTCGAAGATGATGCTCCCTTCGGGAAGATCACTGGAAACTCCGGCGGCTCAGCACCAATTTCTGCGGCATGGCTGCGGTAGTTGAGGCCAACGCCATAAATATTTGGTAGCCGCGTAATCGGAGCGAGCAACTCAACTTCGGATAGCCCGTAACGGTCACCGGTTGCTGGCGAGAGATCACCGCCGGCAATTCGGTCAAGCACGCTGGAACCATCACCGAAGGCAACGACACAGCCGTCCTGCACCTCACCACCGATTGATCGGTCTGAGTCTGGAGCTAAGAATGTCGCAAGCCGCATTGAATAAGTGACTCTAGAGCAGCGCTCAGCGACGCAGAAAGTTGGGAATCTGATTTCTAATCCGGACCGCGAACTCAAGCGCTCGCTCACCGGCCAGCCGTTGAAGCTCAATCGTGCGCGTTGGATAGACCTCAACCTGCTCGGCGAGGCCTGTAAACCTCTGCCTGCGCGATACCGAACCTTGAATTCCACCGAGTGACTCGCTTGCGCCCGGAGCCAGCATGTGGACGCCAGCCAGTCTGCCGGCGACCGTTATTGCGACGATCTGGCCTGGCGGGTCACCATCGATTCTGGCCCGGTCGGAGTCGCCAAGGTCGCGTTCGATCCTTTCGACACGCTTGCCGGGGAAGGTTTCGCGCGCCTCATCGAAAGTCAGTCCGGCATGGCCAAGTTCAGGGTCAGTAAAGATCGCATAGGGAACTCCAGGCGAGCGCCTGCCTGCGCCGGGCAGTGCAATGTCGCGAACCGCTTGAGCTGCATCGAAGCCAGCTGAATGGGTGTGACTACGGCCTGCAACATCGCCAACCGCATAGACCGTCCGAATCGTTGTCCTCGAACGATCATCGGTCAGGACACCCTCCTCGCCAATGTCGATTCCCACAGCGCGTAGTCCAACCGTTTCAACATTTGGCTTGCGCCCGCAGCAGACGAGCAGCTGCGGAGTTTCGAGCAGCAGATCACGGTCACCAACCCTGCCGCTAAGCATTGTTGTTCCAGCTTCAACAACTGACACCTCATTGATCGTTGCATTTGCGATCAACTCAACCCCATCGCCCGCGAGGCGCTCGCTCAGCAAGGCTGCGAGCGAGGGCTCCTCCTTCGGCAAAATCCGTTCACCGCGATGTACGAGCTTGACTCGCGAGCCGATCCGCGCAAGGCCTTGAGCGAACTCAACACCGGCCGAACCGGCTCCGAGGATGACAATCTCGGCAGGAGGAGCTTCAAGATTCCAGATCGACTCGCTCGTCAACGGGTCAGCAGCCTCCAGCCCAGTGATTTCCGGCAGGCGTGGGCTGCTGCCGGTCGCGATGATGATCTTGCGAGCTCGGATCGTCTCGCCGCCAACGTCGATCGTGTGACTGCCGGTCATCCGAGCTGGGCCGATCCGCAAGTCAATACCCAGCTGCTCGTAGATCTCAGCGTTGTCGTCAGTCTCCGCGATCTGCTCCTGCACCGCACGGATTCGCTGCCAAACAGCCTTACCGTCAACGCGAACCTCACCGGTTTCGACGCCAAACCGAGCGGCATCGCGGACCGTCGCGGCGACCTTGGCTGACGCGAGCAAGGTGTTGGTCGGTACGCAACCACCCCAGAGGCAGTCGCCACCAAGCCGTGCGCGCTCCAGGGCGACAGTCTTCAGTCCAATCTGAGCCGCGGCCTTGGCAGCTGTCAATCCAGCTGATCCAAGTCCGATTACTGCAACATCAAATGTTTCGCCAGCCATACTGCGGATCGTCTCACGGCAGCTAGGCTTGTGCGAGTGCGAGCCGCGATTGTCACCGACTTTGCCTCACCACCGGCAGCGGGCGAGTTCGCCGATCCAGTTGCCGACGAAGGCCAGATCGCAGTCGATGTAGAGCTTGCGGCATTGAATCCAGTCGATATCGCGATCTACTCAGGCAGCTTCTATGCCGCTAGGCCAGACCTGCCTTGCGTTGCCGGCCGAGAGGGTATTGCGAGGCTTGATGATGGTTCGCTGGCTTATTTCGATTTGAGCATTGCCCCGTTTGGTTCGATCGCCGAAAGGACGCTGGTTGCGAATGAACTTCCCGTCCGGCTACCAGACGGCCTCGACCCGGCACCGGCGCTGGCCTGCGGAATTGCTGGCCTTGCCGCCTACCTCGCCCTATTGGATCGCGCCAAGCTCACCGCCGGAGAGCGCGTGCTGATTCTCGGCGCTGGGGGCGCAGTTGGCCAGGTTGGGATCGTTGCTGCACAGCTGCTTGGCGCTAGCCGAGTTGTAGGCGCTGCTCGGCGCCCTCACTCGCTGGAGCGCGCCAGAGCGCTCGGCGTTGATGCAACAGTTGAACTTCAAGGCGATCGTGAGACGGTCGCCGCCGCTATCAGCGCCGCATTCGACGGCGAGGGTCCTGATGTAGTTGTCGATCCGCTCTGGGGTATGCCGGCGGCAGCAGCTGTTGACGCGATGGCGTTCGGTGGAAGGCTCGTGCAACTGGGGCAATCTGCCGATAAGGAGGCGACCTTCGATTCGGCGGCTGTCCGCGGAAAGTGCCTAAAGATCCTTGGTCATACGAACTTCGCGGTTAATCCAGCCGTCAAACTCAATGCGCTTGAAACACTATTTGGGTGGACCTTAAACGGCCAGCTTGAAGTTCCACACGAGCGATTTCCGCTCGGCGAGGTTGGCGATGCTTGGCAGCGCCAGATTGACTCGCCAGGCATGAAGCTAGTGATTGACCCGCACGCCTAGAGGGCGCGCACCTGCCTCAAGCTTCGAAGATCAGATCTAGCCGCTGCTCGAGTGCGAGGGCAAGAGCATCGCGCGAGCGTCCGCTGCCGAAACGTTCAACAAGCTCGGCAAGGAAGCCGCCAATCACGAGGCGCCGCGCCTGCTCGAGCGGCAGCCCGCGCGAACGCAGGTAGAAGATCTGTTCCTCATCGAGTTGGGCGATCGCCGCTGCGTGGGTGCAACGAACATCATCCGCCTCAATCTCAAGGCCTGGGATCGCGTCAGCGTGAGCCTTGCGACTCAGCAGCAGGTTGCGGCTCTCCTGGAAGGCATCGGTCTGCTGTGCGCCTTCGTCAACGCGGATCATGCCCTTCCAGACAGAAACTGAACGGTTCGCGAGCACGCCTCGGAAGGCAAGATCACTGGTCGTGTTCTCAGCTGAATGCTCCTGGAATGTGTCGTAATCGAGGTGTTGACGGCCGCGGCTCGCGTAAGCGCCCGTCACCTTGCCTGAAGCGCCGGGTCCGGCGAGCCTTGAGGCCATGCGTACACGACCCTTTGCGGCACCAAAGCCGAGCGCGACCCAGTCAAGTGATCCATCGCGGCCGACCTCTGCCTGCTGAGTTCCAAAGACAGTTGATTTCTCAGACAGCCCCTGGACTCCTACGTAGCGAAGGTTGGCTCCATCGCCAACATGTAGCTCCACAACTGTGGTCATCATCGCATCAAGCTCAGGATCAGCGGAAAGCACTTGATCCCAAACTTCAACCTGCGAATTAGCCTCGGCAACTATCAACGTCCGCTGGTTGAGCGTTGTATGGCCAGTCGCCTGAATAACCGTCGCTTGAATTGGCCGGTCGACGACTACGCCTGCAGCAACATGCACGAACAGCCCACCACGACCGTCGTTCTGGTTGCGGGCGGTAAAGAAGTCAGCGGCCGTGTCAACCAGTCCTCCGAGGCGCCCCTCGGGGATCAAGTTGTCGGCAATCGCTTGCTCTAAGGATGTGACCGTTACGCCATCGGGCAGGTCACTGGGAACTTCGATTGTCGTCGCATCTACCTGGATCAACTGCCATGCGTCACTGAAGGGAGGAACGATTCGCTCGGTTTCGACGGCGGCAGCGTTCCCCTCGCCGGTGTCGGGGTAGGCGGATGGATCGAGCGACGAAATGTCGGTGAACTCCCATCCGGCACGGCCCTTGAACTGCGGGATTTCAACGGTTGTCATTCTGTTCTCCTGTCTCGACCGGCGTCAGCCGATCGAGCCTTCCATCTGGAGTTCGATCAGACGATTCATCTCGACCGCGTACTCCATCGGCAGCTCCTTGACAATCGGCTCGATGAAGCCATTGACGATCAGCTTGCCGGCTTCCTCCTCGGGGATGCCGCGGCTCATCAGATAGAAGAGCTGCTCATCGCCAACCTTGGAGACGGTTGCCTCATGACCAACGGTCACATCGTCCTCTGCAATTCGGATCGTTGGGTAGGTATCGGAGCGGCTGTGCTCATCGAGAAGTAGAGCGTCGCAGACGACCTTTGACTTCGATCCGTGTGCTCCATCAGCGACCTCAAGCAGCCCGCGGTAGCTAGAGCGGCCGCCATCCTTGCTGATCGACTTGGCAAAGATGTTTGAGGTCGTGTTCGGCGCAGCGTGGACAATCTTGCCGCCCGCATCCTGATGCTGACCCTTGCCGGCGAAGGCAATTGAGAGGATTTCACCGTGAGCGCGCTCGCCCATTAGGTAGACAGCCGGATACTTCATCGTCAGCTTCGAGCCGAGGTTGCAATCAACCCACTCGACTGTTGCGTCGGTCTCGGCGACAGCCCGCTTAGTAACGAGATTGAAGACATTCTGCGACCAGTTTTGGACGGTCGTGTAACGAATCCGGGCACCAGGCTTTGCGATCAGTTCGACGACAGCTGAGTGCAGTGAGTCAGATGAGTAGGTCGGCGCAGTGCAGCCCTCGACATAGTGAACATAGGAGCCTTCATCGGCGATGATCAGCGTCCGCTCGAACTGACCCATGTTCTCGGTGTTGATCCGGAAGTAGGCCTGAAGTGGCATTTCAACGTGAACTCCGGGCGGCACATATACAAATGAGCCGCCTGACCAAACGGCGCTGTTCAAGGCAGCCAACTTGTTGTCGTTCGATGGAATGATCGTCGCGAAGTACTCGCGGATCAATTCCTCGTGGTCACGGAGAGCCGAGTCCATGTCAAGGAAGATCACGCCCTGCTTTTCGAGCTCCTCATTGATCTGGTGGTAGACAACCTCGGATTCATACTGGGCGCCAACTCCGGCGAGGAACTTGCGCTCCGCCTCAGGGATACCGAGGCGATCAAATGTGTTCTTGACATCTTCGGGAACATCGTCCCATGAGCGTTCCGCGCGCTCTGAGGCACGGACGAAGTAGTGGATGTTGTCGAAGTCAACTTCGGCAAGCTTCGGTGATCCCCATGTGGGCATCGGCCGCTCGAGGAAGTGGTCCAAGCTCTTCAGTCGGAAGTCACGCATCCACTGTGGCTCGCTCTTAAACTCGGAAATCTGCTCGACGAGCTTGCGGGTCAACCCCTTTGGCGCCTTGAAGAGATAGTTCTCCGGGTCGTGGAAGCCAAACTTCTCGTCGTAGTCAGAGTTGATTTCGCGCAGGCCTTCGTTCTCGTCAACGGCGGCTGCGGTTGCTGGGTCAGGTGGCTGTGTCAATTCAATCGACCTCCATGGTGATTGCGTCTCCATCAACCCGTACGGGGAAGGTTTCAACGGGCTTATAGGCGGGCAAGGTAAGTGGTTTTCCGGATCGCAGGTCAAACAGCGCGCCGTGGCGAGGGCATTCAATTGCGCAGCGCTCAGGATCAATCTCGCCCTCGGCGAGATCGCCATCGTCATGTGAGCAGCGGTCTTCGATCGCGAACAGTTCGCCGTCAATGTTGACGACGAGAATCTCCAGGTCCTCCCAGGCAACGGTCTTTCGCCCTCCGGGTGGAAGTTCAACGGTCGGGCATACGGTGATTGTTTCTGTCATTGGAAGGTTTCCATCTCCTAGCGCAGTGGTAGGAGTTAGAGTCTGAGTGTAGCGACAGTGCGGGCGCGGCCGCAGTCGCCTCAGCTGAGTTCTGCGAGCAGTAATCCAGTCAGGGCCATCAGCGCAATAGCTCCGCCGACCCCAACGACCGCCTGGCCGCGACGACCGGGCTCCGAGAACGACTCTGGCAGAAGGTCCACGACGACCAGCGCAAGCATCGCTCCAGCCGCAAAGCCAAGCGACCAAGGCAGCAGTGCACGCACCTGCTCAACGAGCAGAAAGGCGATCACTGCGCCAATCGGCTGCGGCAGGCTGGTCCCAACTGCAGCGCGGAACTGGCGTGCCCTTGAATAACCAGCTTGGACCATCGGAATAGCTGTTGCCGTCCCTTCCGGAATGTTTTGGACGGAAATCGCAATGAACACGAATAGACCAAGGTTCGCTGCCTCCGAGGCCCACGCCGAACCAATCGCGAAGCCCTCGGGAAGGCTGTGTACGAAAAGCACGGCAAATACGAGCAACGAACGGCGAGCGTGCTTGCCGAGTGGGTTCTCGCGCTCACTAGTGGTCTCGTGACGAATCAGTGCCCGTTGGGTACCAATCAGGAAAATGACTCCAATTAGTAGTCCGACCCCGACGGGCAGATACTTGGCGCTAGCAATCGGCTCAATCAGCAGTCCAATTGAGGCGGCGATCATCACACCCGCGGTGACACCAAGCAGCAACGGCTGGAAGCGGCTAACGCGATCTGCCCCAAACCAGCCGACCGGCAAGGCTCCTAACCCTGTTGCTAGGGCGGTGACCATCGCAACTGCAAATACTTCAAGAAGCGCCATCAGGCAAGGCTATTGGCCTGCGCCATCAAGCGCCTAAGCCAGCGCCGCGGCAACTTGTGCAATCAACCAGATGAATACGCCTGCGCCGGTCAGACGACGGAACCAGTTGACACCGGCGGCTAGCTCCTCCCATGCCCAGACAGTTAAGCCGAGCAGAAAAAGTGCGCGACCAAAGCGATGAATATCGCCCGATGCGAGCGCCGCGGTCAACCACCCGACGATCGCAACGAGTAGTGGCGGGTTTGGAAACTGCGCGACGGGAAAGGAGCTCGGCCAGCCGCCTGCTGTCAGACGCCTGTACCGGGAGATAAGTAGGTCAAGCCGCGCGCTCATTCCATGACGATCGCACAACGAGCAGCGCAAAATTGGTTTGGCGCCCGACCTAGCGTGGCAGGTGCATTCCCAAACGATTCGGAATGCTCGCAACAGCTGAGGTCAGCCAGCCTGGAGTCTCACCAGCGTCATTTGCCCTGTCGCTCCTAACCATTGCGGCGCGGATCGCTGACCCACCGACGAACCGAAGTGGCTCAGGGGGGAAGTGTTTGGCACGCTGCTCAACGAGCAGCAAGTTGGTGAATTCGTCGCGACGGTCAAGGGCCATACGCGCGAGGATTTGACCCCCGAGATAGCTCGGTCCAACGCCGTTTCCAGTGAAGCCGAATCCGGTGCTGATCTGACCAATCTGTCTGAACTGCGGAAGTCGAGTACTCGACACATCGATCGGACCACCCCATGCGTGAGTGATCTCTCTTCCCTCTAACGCCGGGAAGAAACGGCGTAGCGCTTCCGCAGCCAACCTGACCGCCTGCCGATCAACTTCGGTTACGGAGCGATCCCAGAGCGATGTACCCATTCGCCCACCACCCCAGCCAAAGGCAATCCGATGATCCTCAGTCGTGCGAAAGTAGTGCAGCATCGTTCGGCAGTCTGAAAGTCCTTGATGACCGGTCCACCCAGTCGCCTCGAGGATGTCCGGTACTGGCTCGGTCAGGACGATGTGACTTGAGCCGATGCTCACGCTGTTTCGTGTTTCGCGGAATCCGGCCATCGCCGAGTTGATTGCGTAGACGGCGTTGCGGGCTCGAACCGAACCTCCGTCCGTGCGGAGCACAATCGCGCCTTCACCCTCAACAAAATCATCGACCCGACTCTGCTCAAAGATGCGCACGCCACTGCGAAGTAACGCCTCACGCAGTCCGAAACAGAGTCGTGCCGGCTGCACGGTCGCGGCTGGAATCATCGCTGCGCCAGCGCCGAAGACTGGGCTCTTAACGATCTCGGCAACCTGCTCCCGCGAGAGCTCGTAGTACTGGTCAGCCAAACCGAGATCAGCGCAGCCAGCCGTTGCCTCCGCCCAGTCACCTTCCTGGGCTGCCGAGGTAGCAATCTCTACTTGTGGCGCGGCGCGATACCAGGCATCAACGGAGTTGTCGTCGCACCAGCTGCCGATCGCAGCTACCGAATCGGCTGCTGCGCGGCCAAGCGCCAGCGCAGCCTGACTCCCGAACTCGGCCGCAAGCCAAGGAACTTTGGCCCAGTAACAGTTGACAAAACCACCGTTGCGGCCGGAGGGACCGAACCCGCAACGCTCCGCTTCTAGCACGACAACGGTGGCGTTTGGTTCCAGTTGCTTGATCTGCCAGGCAGTCCACAAACCGAGGTATCCGCCGCCAACAATTGCCACATCGCAGCTGAGATTGCCGTCAAGCGATCCAAGTACGTCTGGCGATCCAGCCTCTTCAACCCACCATCCAAAGCGGTCGTGCTTCACTCGACGAGCATACGCCAACTGCCTACTTCCAATTCGGAAATTAAGGCAGTCAAATTGAGTCTGTGCCGCCAGCTGGCGGCGCTGCATCGGGCGTCTGTGGTTCCCAGTCGGTGGCACTGCCGAGCGCCGCACTCTTAAGCACCTTGAGCGACAGCAACGCGCACTTGATCCGTGTTGCACTGATGTCAATTCCGAGTAGGTCGAGGATCGCCTGACGGTCAAGGCTGACCAGATCATCAGTCTTCATGCCAAGAACCTCGTCGCTAATCAGCGAAGCCGAAGCCTGCGAGATCGCGCAGCCATGGCCGGAGAAGCCAACAGCCGTTACAACGCCATCATCAATCTTCAACTGAACCTTGAGTTGATCACCGCAGCTTGGGTTGAAATCCTCAAACTCAACATCGAAATCCTCTAGCTCGCCCCAGTTATGTGGTCGCTTGTAGTGCTCGAGAATCTGCTCGCGATAGAGATCGTCCACAGCTAGATCCTAATCCGCAAAAATTCGTTGAACTTCGTGCAATGCGGCGACAAGTCGCTCGACATCCTCTGAACTGTTGTGAACCGCAAACGATGCCCGTGTTGATGCCCCAATACCGAGGCTCTCCATCAGTGGCCCTGCGCAGTGGTGGCCTGCGCGCACACAAACTCCTTCGCGGCCGAGAATCTCCGCGACATCGTGCGGGTGAACGCCGTCAACCTCAAATGTCACGAGCGCCCCGCGTGAATCTGCATCCTGAGGGCCGAAGACCCTAATCCAAGGAAGTTGCTCAAAGGCAGCCAGCGTCTCGGAAACAAGCGCATGCTCATGCTCACGGATTGCGTCAAGGCCAACTGAGTCAACCCAGTCGAATGCCGCCGCCAGTGCCGTCGCTTCAGCGAAAGGCGGCGTTCCGGCCTCGAACTTATAGGGCAGTTCATTCCAGACCGCACGCTCGCGATTAACCGTCAGGATCATGTCGCCGCCGCCAAGAAATGGAGGCATCGCAGCCAGCAATTCGCGTCGTGCCAACAGCACGCCGATCCCCGTCGGGCCATAGACCTTGTGGCCTGTAAACACATAGAAGTCGGCGACCGCGACCGCCTCACGCACGTCGAGCTGCGCGACGGCCTGGCATCCGTCAACAAGTAGCAAGGCTCCAGCAGTATGGACCCGCTCAGCGATCTCAACGATCGGATTGATCGTGCCGAGCACATTCGATACATGGGTGACAGCAACCAACTTCGGTTTGCGCTCTAGCAAGGCATCGAGCGATGCCATGTCAAGCTGACCATCACTGTCGACTTCAACCCAGCCGAGCTCACATCCGCTTGAGTCACGCAACATCTGCCAAGGCACGATGTTTGCGTGATGCTCCATTACCGTCGTGACGATTAGATCACCAGCCTCAACATTGGCTGGCCCCCACGACTTAGCAACAAGGTTGATCGCCTCGGTTGCATTCTTCGTGAAGACAGTCTCCTGTGGCAACCGTCCGAATCGGGCTGCGATCCGCTCACGCGCGCCCTCGAAGAGCGCGTCGGACTCGGCAGCCAGCGGGTAGACACCGCGGTGAACATTGGCGTTGTGGAGCAACAGGTGATCGCTAAGTGCATTGACCACGACAGTTGGCTTCTGCGCCGTCGCTGCCGAATCTAGGTACGCGAGCGGCTTGCCCTCCCGCTCAGAAAGGAATGGAAACTCAGCAGCAATCGCCTCTTGGTTGATCGCCGAGGATCCGTATGTCATTGACGGCAGGGCGCCTTAGGCGGTCGCCCCAGCCTCCTCTTCGATCCAGCCGTAGCCCTTCTCCTCGAGCATTGTGACCAGCTCGGCGCCGCCCTCCTTGACGATCCTTCCCTTGTAAAGCACATGCACATGGGTTGGCTTAACGAGGCTAAGAATCCGCTGATAGTGGGTAATGATCAGGATGCCCATCTGGTCACCCTTCTCACCAGCAACCGCATTGACACCTTCAGCGACGGTTTGCAGCGCGTCAATGTCAAGCCCTGAGTCGGTCTCATCAAGTACGGCGATCCGCGGCTCCTGGAGTGCCATCTGGAGGATCTCCATCCGCTTCTTTTCGCCGCCAGAGAACCCCTCATTGAGGTACCGGGAGCTGAACTCCTTGGGGACCTTTGTGAGTGCCATTGCAGCTTCAACCGTCTGGCGGAAGTCCTTGAGACTGATCGCTTCCTCGCCGCGTGATTCGCGATGTGCGTTCATTACCGTTCGCAGGAACTTGGTGACGGTTACGCCCGGCACGGAAACCGGGTATTGGAAGGCCATGAACACACCGGCGCGAGCTCGCTCATCCGGCGAAGCCTCGGTGATGTCCTCGCCCATAAATGTGATCGTTCCGTCGGTTACCTCATAGACAGGGTTGCCCATCACGACATTCGCAAGCGTTGACTTGCCTGAGCCGTTCGGCCCCATCAGCGCGTGAACCTCGCCGGCGCTTACATCAAGGTCAAGCCCTCTAAGTATTTCTGTATCGCTGCCCGCGACCTTTGCGTGAAGGTTGCGGATTTCAAGGTCAGCCATTCGTTTGTTCTCTTCCTGCTCGTGGTGGTTTCAAATTATCGTCGCGCGCTTAGGCAGCGACAGTTGATGGCTCACGCGTATTACGGCGCGAGAACTCAACTAGCTCAGCAAGTGTTGTTCGCTTCAAGGAGCTGATCACGCCGCCTTGGACTCGCGTCCAAAGCATCTTCGTCGAACAGCCAGTTCCATCGTCCGCTTTGTGGCTGCAGAGGATTCGATCATCGCCACCAGTTGGCGCAAAGCATTCCATCGGTGCGACAGCCCCATCAAGCGCAGCAACAACTTCATCCATCGTGATCTGATCGGCCGGTCGAGCCAGCCAATAGCCACCGTGTGCGCCTCGGGCGCTCTTGACGAGGTCGGCTTTGCGCAGCAGCGCAACGACCTGCTCAAGGTAGGCAAGCGGAAGATTCTCAGCTTCGGAGATCGCCTTTAGTGACACGGGACGCTCAGCTTCCTGACGGCCGAGTTCGACCATCAGGCGCACTCCATACTCAGATCGTGAAGAGAAAATTGCCATCAATCTAAATCCTACCACTGCGGTCGGGATAACGAAGGTGGCTACGATGCGCGCGTGGCTAGAAGGCAAGACAGCGCTGGTGCGACCCGCAGCACCGAGGCCCACGATGCCGCGACCGCTGATGATGCAGAGATCGTCGCGTTCGCTGAACAGGCAAGAGCGGCAGGACGGATCGCGATTGACACCGAGTTTATGGGTGAAGGTCGCTACCGATCACTGCTCTGCTTAGTGCAGGTAGCGACTGACTCTGCCGATGGCGGAGCACCGCTTATTGCCCTGGCCGACCCGCTCAGCGAACCCGCGCCAGACTGCCAGCCCCTTGCCGACCTGATGACCGACCCAGCAATTGAGGTCGTGATGCATGCCGGCCGCCAGGACACGGCGCTTCTGCGCCGATGCTGGGGCTGCGAAATCACAAACTTCTTTGACACTCAGGTAGCGGCAGCATTTGCCGGCCACGGCGCACAGGCCGGTTACGGAAATCTGCTTGAGGCCGTGCTTGGCCTGAAAGTCAGCAAGAGCGCCAGCTATACGCGCTGGGATCAGCGGCCTCTGTCAGACGAACAGCTGAGCTATGCGCGCGGTGATGTTGACCACCTACTCGACCTGCGTGACGCGCTAGCCGAAAGACTCAAAGAGCGTGGCAGGCTCGATTGGGCACTTGAGGAATGTCTGCCAATCGCCGCCGCAACCGATGTCCGCGATCCGCGCGAAGTCTGGCGACGGCTTGGCAAAACAAACAGTCTCTCCGCAACCCAGCGCGCAGTTGCTCGCGAGCTGGCCGCCTGGCGCGAAGAGACCGCGATCAGCGATGACAAGCCGGTCGGCTCAATAGTGCAGGACCCGGCAATGATCGAAATTGCCCGCCGCCAGCCGCACTCGTTGGGAGACCTGCGCGATATCCGTGGACTTCACGAGGGGATCATCCGCCGCCGTGGCGAAGAGATCCTCGCAGCGGTCAAACTTGGTGAAGCTGGAGAACCGATTCCTTCTGAGGGAGGTCGTGGTGGCGGTGATCCGCGCGAGCAGCCGCTGACTTCGCTCGCCGATGCCCTTGTGAGGACGCGGACTAGGACAGCCGAACTTGCCCCAGAGCTGGTCGCAACTCGCTCCGACCTTCAGGCGATCGTCAGTTCAGTACGACGCAGCGACCCAGAGCCTGACGTCAAGACTCTGCGCGGCTGGCGTCGCGATGTCGTCGGCGCCGAACTGCTTGACCTTCTTCACGGGCGGACGACGCTCGCGGTTGGCGATGACCTTCGTATCGAGGCTCTGCCACGCCCGGGAGCAACTCCCAAAAACGGTTAGCGCCAGGTCGGTAGAGCTAATCGGCGCCGAACGCCGTTGATCGCAGGGATTGGGCCATTTCCTGCGTCTTGCAGGACAAACATACGAGATGCTGCTACCGTTCCTGTTTCGTAACCAGCCGAGTCGCCGTGCTTCAGAGCACGACGAGCGGGGGAACCAATTGCGATGCAGTGATGCATCGCGTGGGGCGAATCACCCGGTCTTCCGGGAGTAGCGCTAAGAAGCGCGAGCCCGTCAGCTCACCTCGTAGGCAAAACCAGAGTGAAAAAACAGGAGGTGCCCGGCAATGATGCCCATGCACGCCCATCAGTCAAATCTGACAACGCTTAACCCGCGTAAAACGGGATCCCGCCGGCTGGCCGCAGCATTGCTGCTCGCAGTCATCTGCGTCCTTTGCGCAGCTCCCCAAGACGCCTCCGCTCGCGCAATGCGCCGCGGCGACCATGGTCCCCGTGTCAAGACACTTCAGCGCCTACTTCACATCCACGCCGATGGGATCTTTGGCGAGGGCACAGTCCGTGCCGTCCGCGGATACCAGCGCACGCATGGCCTGCCTGTAGATGGCCTCGCTGGCAACGACACCGTCTGGGCGCTGCGCCGCTCGAATCGCAAGCGTGCTCATACTCGCAGCCGGACGAGAACAGCCGCATCGGCCTACTCAGGGTCGCGCGTCAAGGCAATCCAGCGTCGCCTTCACATTGGTGCCGACGGCGTATTCGGCCCGGGTACTGCAGCTGCCGTCAAGCGCTTCCAGCGCAGCCGTGGCCTTACCGCTGATGGCATCGTTGGCCAAGGGACGTGGAGCGCAATGGGCTTCAATGGCTTCCGCAAACCAGCCCTGCGCCGCAAGCCAGGCAGGTCATCCTCACCTGCACCACAGCTTGGAAATGCACCAGCAATTATCCGCGCGATGATCGCCGCCGGAAACCGAATTGCCCACAAGCCCTACGTCTACGGTGGTGGTCACGGTTCGTTCAATGCGAGCGGCTACGACTGCTCTGGATCGGTCAGCTATGTACTGCACGGCGGCGGGCTGCTTTCATCACCACTTGACTCCTCTGGGTTGATGTCGTGGGGTCGCCCCGGACCAGGACGTTGGGTAACGATCTACGCGAATGGCGGTCACACCTTCATGCGGATTGGTAACCGACGCTTTGACACTTCCGGTGCATCGCAGAGTGGCACGCGCTGGAGCCGCGAAATGCGCTCAGGCAGTGGTTATGTCGTGAGGCATCCGGCGGGGCTCTAGAAACCCCAGCCGAACGCCGCTACGCTTACCCAATCAGCGACGAGATACCCACAACTGAAGAGCAGTGGCTTGAGCGGCTCGGTAAGGAGCGCTACGAAATCCTCCGCAAGGCGGGTACGGAGCGCCCATGGAGCGGTGAGCACAACGAAACGAAGGATTCGGGAATGTTCATCTGTGCGGGCTGCGGCGAGCCGCTGTTTGCCTCTGACAACAAGTTCGATTCCGGTTCCGGCTGGCCATCATTTGACCGACCGGTAGCCGAACAGTCTGTAACCGCCGTTACCGACAACAGCCTCGGGATGACTCGAACCGAGGTCCGCTGCGCGAAGTGCGACGGCCACTTAGGCCATGTTTTTGACGATGGTCCGCGCGACACAACTGGAGCGCGATTCTGCATCAACTCGCTCTCACTTGACTTCAAGCCACAGCCTGACGCCGCTGACAGCGACGGCGCTGTAAGTCAAGACTCCGACTGACCTGCAGCTAAGTGGGCGCGGCATCCGTCAGACTGCGGCGACGATGAAACTCCGCCTGCCCGCCATCCTCGTTGCAGTAGTTGCCGGGCTTGCGCTCGCCGACTCCTCGGTCGTTGCACTTGCCTTGCCGCCGATCAGGGTTGATCTTGGCTCGAGCATCAATGGCCTAGCAGCTGTAATCGGCGTCTATGTGCTCGTGCTCGGACTTGCGCTCTACCCATGCGCCCTGCTTTCGAGGCACTATGGCGCCGCACAAACCGGCGCACTTGGTTTTGCAATCCTCGCGGGTGCATCGGTTGGCTGTGCGGTGTCTGATTCTCTGACCACGCTGCTCGTCTTCCGTGGCTTGCAGGCGCTCGGTGGAGCCGCTGGCGTACTTGCCGCCTTCGACCTGCTGGATCCGGGCGATGCGGAAGGCAAGGAGGAGCGCCACCTGTGGATCGCTGCCGCGGTCTTTGGCACGGCAGCCGGACCAGCGGTTGGTGGAATCCTCACGCAGGCGCTTGACTGGCGCGCGATTTTTTGGGTGCAGGTGCCGATTGGCATTGCCGGTGCGATCGCCTGCACACAGATAAGGATCCCGCAGCCAACTCACCACGCAAGCCCATTTAAGTGGCGCCCGTTGATCAGTCTTGGTCTGCTCGCTGGCGCGCTGGCAGCGGTGCTTTTCACACTTGTTCTGCAACTCGTTGCCGGCTGGAGCGTTGAACCGATCGTGGCAGCACTGGCCGTCTCTGTCCTGCCAGTTTCGGCAATCGCAACATCGCGCTACACGAAAATCCCAACAGCACCAAGTGCCGCGCTCGGTTGTGGGATGGTCGGAGTTGGCGCGCTTTGCCTGATTTTCGTGCCAGGCGCCGGAGTGCTTTGGACCGTCCCTGCTCAGGCGCTGGCTGGCATCGGCATGGGGCTTGCGCTGCCAGCACTAAACGGCGGCCTGCTACTCGAGAAAACAACGGCAGATGCCGCACGGCTGCTGACAGCGCGGCACATCGGCATTTTTGTAGCGCTACTGATTCTTGCGCCAATCGTAAATAACCAGCTGACTGCCGCAACAACAGCCGGCCAGGAACAGGGCGTTGCCGCGCTGCTTGATTCGAACATTCCACCGCTTTCGAAGCTGGGAATTGCGCCAGCGCTCGCCAAGCCTTCGGCGTCAACAGCTCCGCGTGAAGCGATTCGGACCGCGCTTGACGCAAAGGCGACTTCGTTCAGCGGCAATGACCGTGTCGCCTTCGATGCCTTTGCGAAGCGCACTGATGAAACGGTTGTAGCCGCAGCAAACCGAGCCTTCCGACCGGCCTACATCGTTGCTGGACTGATGGCACTTATCGCAGCGCTACTGCTCTGCGGTGGCGCGGAGCTCGGCATGTTTGCCAGATACCGACTGCCGGCAGCAGCAGCTGGCTTAGTGACGCTGCTGATCTATGTAGGAATGTTCCTTGTGCTTGCGCCAGCGGCGGTAAAGATTGGCGACCCATGCAAACCGCGTCAACTTCCGGCAGCTAGCGGCCTGACAGGTCTCGCCCAAGCGAATATCCTCAACTCCCTTGACAAAAAGGCCTGCACAAACGGTTCCTCACGCGAGGCACTCGTCATCGCGCTTGGCAGCCCTGCTGCCGCCGAACAGTACAAGGCTAAGTACGGTGCCGATCCTGGGTCAGTCAGCTCCTTACTTGGCGATCAGATCAGCGGCTTTCTCGGCGGACTTGGCGGCGCGCTGAAATGAGCGACCAGAGCGCAGAGCAGATCGGTTGGGACCTAGACGCACTTGTTGACGGTGATGGTGCGGCTGGCGTTGAACGGTTGCTTGATGAGGCAACCGAGCGCTCCTCAGCGCTGGCGACACGAGCCCGCGGTCAGATCGCGACGATTGGCGGCGACGAGTTTGCGGCAGTCGTTAGCGAGCTTGTCACGATCAGCGAACTGACAAACCGTGCCGGCGCCTATGCGGCACTTCGCTTCTCAACCGACACGAGTGACCCTGAACGTGGTGCGCTAATGGCGCTAGTCCAAGAGCGGGCGACCGTAATTGAAACTGAGCTGCTGTTCCTCGAACTTGAGTGGACAGCCTTATCTGACGAACGAGCTGACGAGTTGATCTCTTCAGAGGGACTCGAAAAGGCTCGCCATCACCTCCATAACCTTCGAATCCAACGCCCACATCTGCTCAGCGAACCAGAGGAGAAGATCCTCAGTGAGAAGTCGGTGACCGGCAAGTCGGCCTGGTCACGGCTATTCAGCGAACTTGTCAGCGCGATTGAAGTTGACACGCCAGAGGGCGAGCGCCAACCACTAGATGCCGCGCTCTCAAGGCTTGCCTCGCCGGACCGCGCCGAGCGACAGGCGGTCGCCGAAGCAGTTACTAACGCTCTCGAGCCAGGGCTACGAACCCGCGCCTACCTTTTCAACACACTGCTTGCCGACAAGGCAACCGACGACCGGCTGCGTTCCTTCCCAACTTGGGTCAGCTCGCGCAACATGTCAAACGAGGCATCAGACCAGTCGGTTGAGGCGCTTGTCTCAGCTGTACGGGGCCGTTATGACATACCGCAGCGCTGGTATCGCCTCAAAGCAGGCCTGCTTGGCATCGAACGGCTCGCGGACTTTGACCGGGCTGCAGCCCTTGGCGGCGAGGATCCGGAGATTGGCTGGCAGGAGGCGTGCGAAACGGTCTTTGGTGCATATGCCGAGTTCTCGCCACAGTTGGGCTCGCTAGCAAAAGCGTTCCTTGACGAGAATCGGATTGATGCCCCCGTGCGGCCGGGCAAGCGTGGCGGTGCCTTCTGCGCTTCGGTGACCCCCGATCACGGACCGTTCGTAATGCTCAACTGGACATCACGGCGCCGCGATGTCCTGACGCTTGCCCACGAGCTCGGCCATGGCGTACACGGAGCGCTTGCCGCCGAACGCGGGATCTTGGAGATGAGCACGCCGCTAACCGTCGCCGAGACCGCCTCGGTATTTGGTGAGGAACTTGTCTTTGCACGGCTGCTTGAGGCTGAGACCGACCCAGCTGCGCGCCTGTCGCTGCTCGCCGAATCACTTGAAGGTTCGATTGCGACTGTCTTCCGCCAGACGGCAATGAACCGCTTTGAATCGCTCGTCCATACCGAACGACGTGAGGCTGGCGAAATCTCGGTTGAACGGTTCGGCGAACTATGGGCCGAGAGCCAAGAGGAGATGTTCGGCGATTCCGTTGAAGTAACCGATGGCTATCGCTCATGGTGGTCTTACATCCCCCACTTCATCGGCACCCCGGGCTACGTCTACGCTTATGCATACGGACAGCTGCTCGCGCTTTCGGTGTTCGCCCAGTGGCGGGCCGAGGGCGATGCCTTTGTCCCGAAGTACATCGCGATGCTTTCAGCGGGAGGCTCGATGGCCCCGCGTGACCTTGCAGCGATCGCCGGCCTTGACCTTGATGACCCCGGCTTCTGGGAGAAGGGCCTGCTGCTAGTTGAAGCACGCCTTGACGAGGCTGAGCGGGCGGCCGCCGCAACCGGGCAAATTTAGACCCGGCGCGAATACAGTCCCGACTGGCACTTCAGTACCTTCTACTCCGCTACTCTCTAGCTATTCACCTTGGAGGAGGGATCTTGAAGCTCATGTCAATGCCGCGTGCAGCAGTTCTTACAGCAGCAGTAACAGCAGCCTTTATTGCTGCCCCTGCAGCAGCATCAGCTGCTACCTGCAATCCCCCCGCCAAGCGCGGTGAAGTAGCTCATGTCAATTACTCGGGCATGAAGTCCCAGCTTTTCTGCTTTGGCCCGATAACGATCAAGCCTGGACAGAACACGATTGAGTTCCCAGTCTCAAAACTAGTACCAAACGAAGAGGGCTACATCACGCGCTTCGACCCTGACCTCGTCTACACCGACACCAACGAGGTTCCAGGCGTTGATGTTCTCCACCTCCACCACGGCGTTTGGGCAGTGAACAACAACTTTTCGAATCCGCAGTGGGCTGCCGGTGAAGAGAAGACCATCTTCCAGCTGCCGCGGGGATTTGGCTGGCGGTCGCACCCGACTGACACAATCATTGTTAATCACATGATTCACAACCTCTACCCGGTCACTGCACATGTCTACCTGACATGGCGAGTCGACTTTGTGCCGCTCACATCACCTGATGCAGCCTCGATCAAGCGCGCCCAGACTCTTTGGCTTGATGTAGCGGGACTGAAGGCCTATCCGGTCTTCGATGTCCTTCGTGGCTCTGGCAGCAGTGGAAAGTACACATTCCCCGATCAAGCGCGAGGTGCCGAGCGACGCAATATCGGCAGTCGCCACGAGTTCACTGCGACGCGCGACATGACTCTGATCGGCACGGCCGGCCACGAGCACCCAGGCGGCTTAAAGACTGAGCTTCGAATCAAGCGAGCCGGCCGATCGGATCGCAAGCTGTTCGAGTCGTTAGCCCAGTACTTTGAGCCAGCTGGTGCAGTCTCGTGGGATGTCGCAATGACTGCGACAAAGCCATCCTGGCGGGTTAAGGTCAAGCCGGGCGACAAACTCGCTGTCAACGCGACCTACGACACAAAAAACGCTTCCTGGTATGAGTCAATGGGAATCATGCCGATCGCCGTCTATTACGGAAGCGACGCTGGCGGAGACGATCCATTTGTCACGCAGCCGCCGATCACTGGCGAGGTTACTCACGGGCATCTCAATGAGAACGACAACCATGGTGGCAAGATTGTGACGCTGAACGACGCCACCAAGCTGATCTCCGGCAGTTCATTCTCGTCAAAGACACTGCCAATCAAGAACTACGTCTACACACAGGGCGACCTCTCGCTTGGCGGACTGCCAGCAGGCAGGCCACCAACGGTCAGGCGCGGCAGCTCGATCACATTCCGGAATGACGACTCAACTGGTAATCCGAACACCGATTACGTCTTCCACACGATCACTGCCTGCAAGAACCCATGTAATAAGGACACAGGAATCGCCTATCCGCTTGCCAATGGTGCGGTTCAGTTCGATTCAGGGCAACTTGGCTACGGTCCTGGCTACGCTACGCCGACGGCCAACCGCAAGACTTGGAGCACCCCGAAGAATCTGCCAACTGGAACCTACAGCTACTTCTGCAGGGTCCATCCGTATATGCGCGGCGCCCTGCGAGTAACGAACTAGGGCAACCAAAGATGAGCGGTGCATGGCCTTACGGCGACATGGGCATTCCGCCCGGCCGAATCGTCGCAATTCCAAACCGGGGAGAGTTCTTTGTCCGTGACTCTGGCGGCGACGGACCTGCCGTACTGCTCCTACACGGCTGGATGTTCAACGCCGACCTCAATTGGGGCCTCGCATACGCCCCACTGGTTGACGCCGGATACAGAGTTATCGCAATGGATCACCGTGGCCATGGACGCGGTCTGCGCAGCCGTCAGCCATTCAGGCTTGCTGCCTGCGCGGCCGACTGTGCCGCCGTCCTTCGCGAAATGGATGCGACCGGTGCTATCGCGGTCGGGTATTCAATGGGTGGCGCTATTACCCAACTGCTGGCCCTTGAACACCGTGCTTCGGTTGACGGGATCGTGATGTGCGCGACGTCTGCACACTTCTCGAGCCCGCTGATGAAGCGCACCTGGCGCGCGATGCCCGCATTGCGAGTCGCGCTCGGACTTGGCGGCGCCGGCGCTTGGGAGCGCGCACTGAAGCAGATGGGCTTCCCGCAGGATGACCGCTCAGGCTGGATTGCAGCTGAACTTTCGCGCGGCAGCGCTCGTGACCTTGCCGAAGCTGGCCGCGAACTCGGTCGCCACGACGCCCGCTCATGGCTGCGGAATATTCCGCACCCGGCGGCATCGGTGATCACTTCGGCCGACAACTCAGTTCCACCCGAGTTCCAGAATGACTTGGCGAAGGGCCTTGACGCTTCGGTGTTTGAGGTTCACGCAGACCACATGGCAGTTGCCTCGCACCCAGTCGAGTTCCAAGAGGCACTGCTTGCTGCGCTCGCAGATGTTGCTTCCCGCGCTGGCTCGAAGCGCGTCAGTTCAGTCAAGTAACTCTCACGAAAATCGCGTAACAGCCGCTGATCCTGCGATTGGCGTGGATCCTCAAATGGTCAGTCAATTCGACTATGAGGACCTACGAAAATGCTCAATCGCCGAACTCTGCTCTTGGCCGCCTTTGCCCCGTTTGGATTCCTTTCGTTCCTTTCAAACGCCAGCCACGCTGATCCCGGCAAGGCGATCTACCGAAGCCAACCATTTGGGCTGGCACGCGAAGCCGGTCGTGACCCAAGTCGGGCGTCACAGTGGGCACTTGACGCAATCTCGGTTGAGAGCGGCTGGCTGCGTGCCGGACTTTCAAATCTATCCGCTCTGTCGGGTCCGCCAATCGCCCTAATTGACAGTGGTGTTGATGCGTCTCACCAAGAGCTCCGCGGCCGAATCCGTGCCTGCGGATCCTCTCGCTCCGGCCGTGTAACAGAAGGCGACTGCAGAGACGAAGACGGTCACGGGACGCACGTCGCGGGGATAGCTGCGGCTGCGACCGGCAACGGGATCGGTATCTCAGGTGTCGCAGCCACCTCGCCGCTAATCATCTGCCGGGCGCTTGGGTCGCAGAACAGCGGAACCGCCAACGATGTTGCGGCCTGCGTGACGTGGGCGGCGCGCAAGGGCGCAAAGGTAATCTCGATGTCGCTCGGCGGTCCGGATTCGCGCCCAGTCCACGCGGCAATCCGCGCTGCCTGGGCTGGTGGCGGAGCAGCTGGCTCACTGATCGTGGCCTCAGCAGGCAACGATGGCCCAAGCCAGATCAGCTATCCAGCGGGATACAGCGAGGTTGTATCGGTGGCAGCAATTGGCCGCGATCGCCACCGTGCAAGATTCTCGGACACAAACGGCGATGTCGAGATTGCCGCTCCCGGCGTTGACATCCTCTCGCTTAAGGCGGGCGGCGGCTACCTACGAATGAGCGGCACATCGATGGCGGCTCCGCATGTTGCCGGAGCAGCGGCACTCCTCTGGGCAACCGCCCCGAGGTTGACCGCCGCAGGCGTAAGACGGCTACTTGACCGTTCAGTAAGCGATCTTGGCTCGAAGGGTAGGGATCGCAGTTACGGATTTGGCGTTCTTGACCTGTCACAGGGTGGTTAGCGCGCTAGGCTGTCGCACATGCCAAACCCAGACGGCCCAATCATCATTGCCTACGACGGATCGGTCGCAGCTAACCAAGCGATTGAGCAGGCGAGCGGCATTGTCGGCTCGGGAACCAAGGCGGTAATTTTGACTGTCTGGGAGTCCGGCCTGATGAATGCCGCAATCGCTCCGATTCCAGGCGGCCTTGGTGCGCCGGTTCCACCGCCAGACATTGAGCAGGTCCGAGAACTTGACCGCTCAGAGGAGGATCACGCGGAGAAGATTGCCCGCCAAGGCGCTGAACTTGCCCGTCAACATGGCCTCGATGCTGAAGCACACGTCGCTCGCGACGAGCGCTCGGTCGCATCAACAATTCTCGAACTGGCCGAGGAGCGGGATGCACGCGCAATCGTGATCGGCTCGCGTCGCCATTCGGCAATTGCCTCAGTCCTGCTGGGATCAACAACTGAAAAGGTCCTTCACACCACGAAGCGTCCGCTGATCGTCATTCGCCCATCAGACGGAGACGGGCACTAGCCCGGCAAGCTGCCGCGATGCAGGATGTAACCTCGCTGCGCGGGCAACTGATCGTCGCGAGTCCTGCGATTGATGACCCTAACTTTCACCGGGCAGTCGTCCTGATCGGCCACCACGACCGAGATGGTGCGCTCGGCGTCGTAATCAATCGCCCTTCCGGCTCTCAGGTTGCCGAGGCCGCACCACCGGTCGCTGAGATGATCGGTGGCGACAGCGAGCTTCACTTTGGTGGACCGGTAATGCCCGAAGCCGTCGTCGTCGTTGCCGAGTTCGAGAGCGCTGATGACGCAGCAATCATTGCCTTCGGAACCGTTGGCGTACTCCCCGCAGACAGCGAGCCGCAGATGGTTGCTGAGCGTACTCACCGCCTGCGCGCCTATGCAGGCCATGCAGGCTGGAGCTCCGGCCAGCTCGATGCCGAGGTTGAGCGCGAAGACTGGATCATTGCGCCTGCCGAAGCTGACCTAGTCTTTTCGCTCGAAACCGAGGATCTCTGGTCTGATGTATTGAAGAGTCTTGGCGGAAGTTACGAATTGCTCTCACGAATGCCAGAGGATCCAAGTGTCAACTGATAACGCGCAAAATGAAGCGACCAAAGTAGAACTCTCCCAGGCGGCGATTGGCGCTTGGAGTGGCGGGCGATTCATGCACTTTGGCGCGCCGCTTGAAGATGATCGATTCACGGCGCTGCTCCGCCCCGACGAAACAATCTCAACCGTGATCACCGCTGATGTCTATGGGACCGGCGGAGCCGACATTGCAGTTGGCGAGGCGACCAAGGGACTGCCTCGCGATTCGTTCCAGCTGGTAGGAGCGATCGGACATGACTTCGAAAAGGGCGAGCGACAGGGCGCCAAAGGCTTCCCGCGTTTTACAAACCCAGCGCTCCGCGGCCCGGAGCAGTACTCCGGCTATCTGCGAGCGGCCACCGAAGCAAGCCTTGAGCGCTGTGGCACCAGCCACTTCGATGCACTGCTGCTCCATAACCCCGACCGGATCGGTTACAGCTCTGAGGTTGTTTGGCAGGCAATGGACGATCTCCGTAGCGAGGGTCTGGCAAGTTCAATAGGAGTCGCTCCGGGCCCGGCAAACGGCTTCACTCTTGACCTAATCGCCTGCCTCGAAATGTTCGGTGAGATGATCGACTGGGCGATGCTGATCATTAATCCACTTGAACAGTGGCCAGCCCACCTTGCCTTACCAGCATGCGAGAAACACGATGTGCAGGTGATTGCGCGCGTTGCCGACTATGGCGGACTATTCCACGGCGACATCAAGCTCGGGCACCAATTCCTAGAGCGTGACCATCGGACCTTCCGTCCAGATGGCTGGGTTGAAGCCGGCCTTGAGAAGATCGAGCGGATGCGCCCGATCGCAGAGCGCCACGGACTTTCAACCCTGCAACTTGCCTGCGCGTGGAACCTCTCTCACCCAGCGGTTTCCTGCGTTGTCCCAACGCTTCTTGAAGAGGGAACCCCGGGGACCCGCCCAATTGAGGCGCAGCGGGCAGATCTTGCCGCGCTCCCCGAGAACGCTGGCTCGATTCTCACTGCCGATGAGATTTCACAGATCAACAGCATTGGCGATAACACGGGCTGCATGGCCTTAAAGGGTGGCTCGCTCGAACACTCGGGCGAGGAGCTTGCCGACCGCTGGCCGGTTAACGATCAGCTGGTCGAATATGCAGGTCGCTGGGGAGTCACCCCCGCCGACCTGCAGAGGCTTGCCTAGCGCTTGCGCTTGGCCTTTGGCTTAGCCTTGCCAGCTGCCTTCTTGCCGGAGTTCTTCGTCGTGGAGGGCTTTGAACTCGGTTCGCTGCCGACCGGATACCAGCGCGGGCCGCGCTTGATAAGCAGTCCTTGATCGGCGAGCGCTGGAAGCACTCGGAACAGGTAGTTGCGATGCGTGCCGATCTCAGCGGCGATCTCAGCGACCGTCATTCCTGGCTGCTGGCGCAGGGCCTTAAGCGCCTCGCTGCCTCGGAATCCACTACCGGGCGGACGCCCCGGCTTGCGCCCGGTCGGCCTGCGTGCGCCACTTGGACCGCGCAATGCCCCATCCCCGCGCAGCAGACGCAGTGCGCCCATCAGGCGCTCGTACTCTTCAACGACCGGCTGAATTTCGTCTAGCCGCGTCTCAATGTCTTTTACGACCGAATCAACATGATCTTTAGGCATACAAACCTTCTAATTTGAATATTGGGGGGTGAGTGGGAGACGAGGCTCCGAACTAATCGCTCAAGAAAGTGTAGTAACACTTTCGGCTGAAAGTGACGTATGTCTCCGACAAGGTAGTAGCTGGCATCAAAACGAATCTGGCTGTCCGGCCGGATTCCCCGCTAGCGTCGGGAACTAGTGACTACGCTACTCGCACTTATCGCTGGCCTTGCCTGTGGAGCAATCGCAGGGGCAATGATCGCGCGTCGCGCTGCCGACAACCGCCATGCAGCGGAGGCAACCGCTGACGAGGAGCGGCTGCGCCGGCTCTCGGAGGAACTCGCTAACCAGTCGCGGGCAGCGGTCATAAGTGAGGCGAAGCGTGAGCTAAGCCACGAGCGCGAGCTAACAAAGACCGAGCTAACAAAAGAGCGCCAAGCGGTTGAACAGCTCGTCAAGCCTGTCGCCGAAAGTCTGACCAAGGTTGGAGAGCGGATTGAAAAGCTCGAACAGGAGCGGACGCGCGACTCCGGCAAGATCACGACTCAGCTTGAGAACATTGCGAAGGTCAACGCTGAGGTTGGCCGCGAGACGCGCGCACTTGCGAGCGCCCTGCGGCGGCCGGAGGGCAGAGGCCGCTGGGGTGAGCTGCAGCTGCGCAGGGTCGTTGAGCTTGCTGGCATGACCGAGTACTGCGAGGACTTCACGGAGCAGACAACCGTCGACACTGAAGAGGGCAGGCGGCGGCCAGACATGATCGTGCGCATCGCCGGTGGAAGGTCATGCGTGATTGATTCAAAGGCGCCACTCAGGCACTTGCTTGATGCATACGAGACTGACGATCCCGACCAGCGTGATGCCCTGCGGCGCCAGCATGCTGCCGCACTCAAGAAACACATCAAAGACCTCTCCTCGAAGGCCTACTGGGAGCAGTTCGACGATGCTCCTGATCTGGTCCTGATGTTCCTGCCCGGAGAGCACTTCCTGCAGGCAGCGCTGGAGATCGACCCGACGCTCACCGAGTTTGGAGCCGAAGGCAAGGTGATCATCGCAACGCCGGCAACGCTGCTGACAATGCTGAAGGCAGTGCACTACGGATGGCGCAACGAAGCAGTAGCTGAGAACGCGCAGGCAATCGCCAGTGCAGGAAAAGTTCTCTACGAGCGAATCGGCAAGGTCGTCGGTGACATTCAGTTGGTTGGCAAGCAGCTAGGTACAGCTGTTGGCAGCTACAACAAGCTGGTCAGTTCAGTTGACAGTCGTCTCGTTCCGGGCGCGAAGACTCTCGCATCGCTCGACCCAGGTATGGGTGAGCTGCCAGACCTTTCCCCGCTTGAGGTTCAGTCGCGCGAGAGCAAGCACCTTCCGAGCGGCAGCCAGGAACCTGAGGCGGTTGATGCCGTGGTCCTCGAAGACCTCGACGTTGAGTCGTCTCAACAGGCCTGACCCACTAGGGTCTTCAGTAGTGGGTCTCGACATCCTCAGTATCACCGATCCGGGCTGCCCATTCGCTTGGTCAGCTGAGCCTGCGCTTGCGGCACTCCGTTACCGCTATCGGACAAGCGCCAACTGGCGGCTGGCAATGATCGGACTCTCCGATGACCCCTCGGTCTACGACAAATTTGGCTTTACACCAACGAAGATGGCTCAGTCCTTTGCTCGATTCTCTCGGCTTTATGGAGTGCCTGTTACAACTGAGGTCCGGACCCGCAACCCTGCGACCTATCCAGCCTGCAAGCTAGTTGTTGCCACCCGCCTCGCGGAGCCGGAACGCGAGGCCGCCGTACTCCGCGCGTTGCAGGTCGCCTGGTTCACAACCACCGACCTGCTCGACGAAGATGACGCGCTCGAGGCAGCTATCGGAGGTGTTCCTGGAATTGACGCGCAGGCACTCGTTGCGATGGCCCGAACCGACAGCGCAGTTGCTGCGGCGTTTGCAGAGGATTTAGAGGTCGCCCGGTCAGCAGCCGGTTCACCAACTGAGGCTCAGGGTAAGCACGCGACTGCCCCTGATGGCCGCGCTCGATACACCGCCCCATCGCTGATCATGACCGGAGATAACGGCCAGTCACTTGAAGCTGGCGGATTCCAGC
>Ga0194056_10000104_pt1 | contig 37420 bp, 32 predicted proteins | sample SepL4413m_MetaG_FD_155458 | JGI IMG/M metagenome (GOLD analysis project Ga0194056, IMG submission 155458) | Anoxic zone freshwater microbial communities from boreal shield lake in IISD Experimental Lakes Area, Ontario, Canada - Sep2016-L442-13m | ecosystem: Environmental > Aquatic > Freshwater... | reverse complement strand
TCTCCTTGGGTTTGACGGCATAGGCCCAGCGCACCGCCATGTAGCCCTCGGGGTGGCCGGTGGTATCCACCCAGTTGGCTACGCCAGGGTCCCGGTGGGAGATCACGTAGCGCAGGACATTGTCGGCATCGCGATGGGCCTGGAGTGCGTTGAGGCTGCTCTGGTAGTTGGCGAAGTCGAGGGACTCGCCCCACATGTTGCCGAGGTGGAAGCCGATGTAGAGGGGCTCGACAGGCTGGTTCAGCTCGACGATCATGGCTTCGTCGGGTTCCAGTTCGTAGATGCCGCCGCAATAGATGTTGGTGGCCATGCCCCCCGCCGTGGCCAGCGAGGCCGCGTTCGGACGGTTGAAGTCGTTGCGCGGCATGAAGCACTTGCCGTCGCCGTTCATGTCGCCGTAGGCCTCGCAGGTGATGGCGTAGAACTCGTTCCAGAAATGCACCTGATTGCGCGTGAAGCGGCCGACGTCCTCCATCTGCTGCGCCGCCAGTTCGGGTGTGTAGGCGGGCATGGCCTGGCCAAGGAGGTCGTTGCGATAGATGAAGAGGTCGAGCAGATCCTCGTGTTCCCAGTCGCAGAAGAGTTCGCGCATCATGACCAGCTGGGTCACGTACTCCCTGGACTCCGTGCTGCCGTCGTTGCGGGTGCGGGTCCGGGTGACGCGGGTGCGCATGTAGTTGCCGGTATGGCCTGCGGGCCGCTCCGGCGCCAGGAGGATTTCGAAGCTGCCGTCGGGATTCACCTGGAGCCTGGTGCAGTCGAGGACATCGCAGTTGGCGCGACTGCCCGGCTTCATTTCCTTGATGCTGCCGCTGTCACCCGAGTAGCCGCTGGGCGCCTCGAAGATCACGTAATGGGGCGCCTTGCGGCCTTCCCTGACCGGCGGCTCGCCGCGCCAGTGGCGCGTGTCGCCGGCCTTGCCGCGGATGGTGTAGCTGTAGTTGCCGTCGATGGGCGCCGCCAGGTAGATGGCGTCGGCATTGTCGATGGTGGAGCGGTTGAGGGGCTGGATGCAGCGCACGAAGTAGGGGAATTCCTGCGTCGGGCCGAGGCCGCGGGCGATGGAGCCGTAGAGGAAGCCCATCACGTAGCGGTAGCCTTCGGCGAGGTTGCGCGGGGTCGCCGGAGCCGGCCACAGCGCAGGGTCGTCGATGGCATTGCGCGCTTCCTGCAGTTGGGCGATCAGCGTGTCCCAGGATGTCCTCAACTGCGTCGCGGCGGCCAGGGTGGCGGCGTCGGGGGGTGGAAAGGGAAGCGTGGGCATGCGGGTCTCCTATTTGGCTGCGGCCGGGGCCGCGGCGTCCCAGTCGAATTTCTTGAACAGCGGTGCCAGGCGACGGTGGATTTCTTCGTCGTCGAGGCCGAACTCGGCCAGGCTGTAGCGGTGTTCGGTTTCGTGTTTGCGCGCCTTGTCCTGTTCCTTCTGCAAGGCGGCGCGATAGCTGTCGCTCATGTCCATGCCGAGGTCGGCATAGACCTTCTCGATGGTGGCTTTGGGTTCGGCGACGAGTTGCCGGTAGTCGATCACGGCACAGGGCACTTCGGGATGGCGGGAGAGCACTTCCTCGGGGTGGAGGTAGGATTCGAAGGACAGTTCCACCATGGCGCGCGAGGACTCCCGCGTCTTTGCCGCATCGACGTCGCCCCGCAGTTTCCAGCTGGTCTGCAGCAGCTTGAGCAGGCTGGGGATGGTTTCGTAGGGATTGCGGTAGAGGATGGCGATGCGCGCGTCGGGAAAGGCTTCGAGGATAGACTCGACGCGGCCGCAGAAGGTCGGGTTCTTGCTCAGGTGGATGAGATTGCCGCCGTTCAGGTAGAGCTGGCGCCGGATGCACTGGCGATAGAAGCCCATCAGCCGGCGGCGGCTGGCGGGGGGGCGCTGGTCGATGTGGAAGAAGTCGAGGTCGCCGAGGTTGGGCATGCGCGTGGCCCAGAAGCCGGACGCGCAGGAACTGAAGAGCACCAGGTCGTCCTCCTCGGGGATGGTCAGACCCATCTTGTGGATGTGCTTCATCGGGCCGAAGTTCTTCTCTTCCCAGGCCTGCAGCCGGCGCTCGAGGCGGCGGCCGAGCAGGCTGCGGTCCAGCCGGGCGACCAGGCGCACGAGCTTCTTCTCGATCAGCGAGGGCAGCAGCAGTTCGTAGTACTTGAAGGCGCTGAAGCGCTCGTCGGCGCACATCAGGCGGTGGGCGAGGGTGGTGCCGCTGCGCGCATGGCCGATGAGGAACACCGGGGTCGTGATCTTCACCAGCCACAGGCCGGGGAAGAGCAGTCCGTCGAGAAAGAAGAAGATCGCGTGCAGCACGGCCCGCAGCGGCACGGTCAGCAGGAGATGGCGGTACTGCGTGCGGCGCCGGTGTGGCTTTGGCTCCCCGGCAACCAGGCGAATCAGCTTGAGCCAGATGGTGAAGTCGAAGTAGAAGATCATGATGGTTTAATCAGTGCTTAAGTCCGGTTCTCGATGCAGCGCACGCCTTCGCGATGGTAGTTGTATGGCACGCAGCCGTTGCAGGCGTTGCACTCGGAGTGGGTGACCAGCCCGCTCGCATGGCCGTAGCCGTTCGGGCCGCCAGTGTATCGCCGGGAGGTGCGTCATGCGTCAGCGCATGGTGGCGCCGCCCCCTGCAATCACCGTGACCTTGCCGACGTGTTTTTTGTCCATGAGTGTGGTCCTTTGTCAGTATCGGATCAGGCGCCCTCGGGCGCCCAGGCAACGCCGTTGATATGTCCGCCGCCGTCGACGAACAGCGTGTTCCCGGTCAGGTAGCGGGCATCCTCGCTGGCGAGAAAGAGGGCGACGCCGCCGATGTCGAACTCGGGGTCTCCCATGCGCCCCATCGGATTCGCCTTGGTGATGGCCGCAGCGTTCCCGGGATTCGCCGTGGCGAAGGCCTTGAAAGCTTCGGTCGCGGCCGCCGGGCAGAGGATGTTGCAGCAGATCTGGTGCCTGGCCCATTCCCGCGCCGCCGTGCGTGTCAGGGCACGCAGTGCTTCCTTGGCCGAGTTGTAGTCGACCGTGTGCATGTGGGCATTGACGCCGTTGAGCGAGGCAAGGCTGATGATGCGCCCCCAGCGCTGATCGCGCATGTGGGGAAAGACCGCTTTCATGGCCCAGAAGGCGGCCATGTAGCCCATGCGGAAGGCATGCTCCATGTCTTCGTCGGTCTTGCTTTCGACCGGACCGAAGCCGATAGACCCCGGCCGCCCCGCCCAGGCGTTGTTGACCAGAATGTCGATCTTGCCAAAGGACTTGACGGCCGTCGCCACCGCGCCCTCCACCTGCGCCTTGTCGCTGACATCGACGCGACAGAACTCGGCCCGGGCGCCGAAATCCCGCCGCAGTTCCTCGGCCACCGCCGCACCCGTGGCCTCGTTGTACTCCGCCACCAGTACGGCTGCGCCTTCGGCGGCAAGGCGACGGGCGATGCCTTTGCCTATGCCGGCCCCTGCTCCGGTGATCAGTGCCACTCTGTTTTCAAGTCGCTTCATGTTTTCTTCCCTCTGCTTGAAGTTGATGGTCGCATACCACCCGTCCAATTCATGAAATGCAATCTGCGTTGCCCGGGCAAACCGGCTCAGTGCGCGTGTACGACCGGCCGCAATTCATGCTCACCGATCATCCGCAACATCGCTTCCGGGGCGACACCGGGATACCTCGGCCATTCAAGCTCATTCACGGTTTCGGCCACTACAATGCGACCTGTGTCCGGTCGGTCGGAACCCGACGGATCAGAACGATCCGGCTGGCACGGCACTATATTGCAGGAAGCTGACCGGAGAACTACTCCCGATCGAACTCAAGCTCGAACTCACCCCAAGCCAGAACTTTCTACCAAACATGACCATCGAAATCTCCAAGGAAGCAAGGAAAGAAGTCATCGTCTCAATCGAACGCTACTTCCGGGAGAACATGGAAGAGCCGATTGGAAATGTGACTGCCGGTGCGCTGCTCAGCTTCTTCCTGGAAGAGCTTGGTCCCATCGTCTACAACAAGGCGGTTGCTGACGTGCAGGGAAACATCCAATCCCGCATTGCGGAGATCGACATCGAGATTCATGAAGACGAGTTCCAATATTGGCGAAAGTTCGACCGACAGCGCAAGAGCAAGTGAGTGTCGGGCCATATCCGGACGGCGCAGATCGACACCAATTTGACCATGCAGGTGCTGTTCGGAAGGCTCGGCATCAGCGCCATGCGCCGTTTCGACAAGCGCGCCGGCACTGCATAGCCTAAAATGCACACCATGCGCCCGGCCGCGAAATCTTGCCCCGTTTTTGCCCCGTTCAGCGGGGCGATCCTGTTGTTCCGGGTCACCCGCAGTCGAAAAAAAGCGCTTATAAGTTGATTGCCCGGATGGTGAAATTGGTAGACACAAGGGACTTAAAATCCCTCGGCGCAAGCCATGCCGGTTCAAGTCCGGCTCCGGGCACCACCAGTCACAGAGCGGCTTTGCTGGCGTAAAGCTGTTTTTGTTTCAGTCCCATAGAAACCTTCATGGGACACTGGTGGGACAGTGCCGAAAATCACTGTGCATCGATTCCACGGATGCACCGCCAGGCTGTGCAAGTGGCCGCGTACCCAGCAAATCGTCGCGATAGCGTTGCTCATAGAGTGCTAAGTTTGGCGTGCGTGCAAGCGTTACCAGTGCTGCGGAAACCATCTCAACCGCTGCGGGGGCGATTGATTCGACGGCTTCGGTGCAAATGCTATCGGCAGTCTCGCGTGCGGCGTTCACTAGCGCTCGCCCGGCTGGGCGAAGCACGGCCTGACGATCTCCATTCGCAACCAATCCCAGTGGCGCGGCAGTAGCGTGACTTCTCGCGCGACAACCCCAAGCTTTGGCCGGCCACGGCCACGTGGCTCACCAGATTCCCTGGAATCGATCAGTGCTGATTCGTTGCCTTGAAGCTGGCACCCCTCTGGAGGCAGACGTGCCAACATCTCGGCATCGCTTCCTCGAATGTCGAGATCGACAACTTGGCCAGTCTGGTCGCAGAAGGTCAGCAGCGGACTGGGTACGCCGGATGCCAGAGCGTGTTTCACAGCCAATGCATTGACCGTCAAGCTGCCAGATGCGATTCGCTTGTGGCCATTGAAGCTGGTGTAGGAAGGCGTAGCGGTATCAATCACGGTGAGATTTAGCTTGAATTGGATGAGCGAATAATACCCGGGTAAAAGTTGTCGTCGTGCTTCTGTGTCTGGCGCATCGGTACTACCAAGGCCCCCAGTCTTGCTCGACAACACCGAAGTGGATCAACTTCATGCGCCAATTCGGATAGCGCCCACCGGAGAATTCCGCTTCACCCAACGCGACTCGGACAACAGCGAACGCGCATGTGTCAAAACGAATAAAGTGTCGCGGGTTTTTAGACTTGTCCGGTTCTGTAGCACATGAATTGTCCGCTTTTCTGTTGAGGGCGGGAAGCGGCGGAGGGCGTAGCCCGAAGCCGGTTTCCGCCCTCAACGGCGCGCCTGGCGGACGGATCAGGCAGCCTGTTGCAAGTCATCGGTGATGGGTCTCCCTTCCGGCGTGAAATAGGCCAGACCACGGGGTCCGTGAAATACGGCCAAGGCACCGCTGGCGTATCGATTGACGCGTACCCGCGCCTTGACGTAGTGGCAGCGGTGCCGATCGGCCGGGATCTGCAGGATCAGTCCCTCGAAGCGCACACAGTTGTCGTTGCCCACGGTGCGCTCGTACTGCTCGCACAGGATGTCATCCAGGCTGCCACCGATCCATGGCACAAAGGCCGAACCAGACTCCGTCGCCTGCACAGCAAACTCGGCGTTGAAGGCAGGCAGATAGTGCTCCTGCAGGTAGCGATTGGCCACCTCCATATCCGTGATGCCGGCCAGCCCCAGTTCCTGCGGCAGGCGCCCCTGATGCGTACCAAAGGCCCGCTCCGAGCGCCCCCGTGCCTCGGGTGAATAGGCGGCAATCATGTCGATGCCCAACTGTTTCATGGCGCGGCCAAACTGGGTGAGATTCTCCTTGTCCACCTTCCCGTCGGCTTCCGGGGTGGTCCAGTAATGGCTGCCCCGGTCGCTGTAGAACGAACTGAACAGGCCTCGTGCCGTGATCACGTCATGCACACCCCGGAAGCTACTGACCGTGCCTTCCTGCTCAACGAAGAACATGGAGTAGTGCCAACTCGTGGCGTCATCCATCGTGACGATCAGATCCCATTTCTGTCCGATCACCCATTCGTGGGTGCTGCCGTCCTGGTGAATCATCATTCCTGACAGCGCCGCCCGGTCCCGTCGTTTCCGATGCGCACCGCGCTTCTCATACTTCGGAACCAGCTTTGCTCCTTGCAGACGCTTTTTGACCCAGGTGTAGCTTCGCGTGCCCCCTGTTCTCCGGTACCAACTGTGGAAGTGCTTGACGTTCCAGCCGTGGTGCCGGCGTCGATACTGCTCGGTCAGCGCCATGACTTCATCGACCGGTGCCCGTCGGTTGGAGACCTGCTCCAGTCGCCGATCGATCAGACCTTCCAGCCCTTCCGCTTCGTAGCGCACCAGATAGCGCCGGAAACTTCGCTCGCACATCCCCAAGATCTGCGCCGCCTCGGCTTGTGTCAGCCGCCCTGCATTCCAACTTTCATACGCTTCCTCAAATCTCATCTTCCGGATCTCCTGTAGCAGTTCCGTCCGTTTCATCTCGTACCCCCTTCGGGGCACTATGACGACCGGACAGATGTCGTGCTACAGAACCGGACAACTCATTAACTCGCAACAGAAATGTTCTCGTGCTTGTCGTCTGCGCTAGACTTGGGCACGACACCAGGTTGCAATTTCATCCGTATTTACAGCACGTACAGAGGAAGCCATGAGCCTTCAATTCATCAATGCAGCCGACCTTGTCGGCCACTGGATCAACGGACAGGCCGATGCCGGCACCGGCACGCGCCGTGGCGAGGTGTTCAATCCGGCGCAGGGCCGGGTGGCGCGGCAGATCGCGCTGGCTTGCCGCGCTGACGTCGATCGTGCCGTTGCCGCCGCGCGCGCGGCCTTCGCCGACTGGGGCACGGCGGCGCCACAGCGGCGGGCCCGCGTCATGTTCAAGTTCCGCGACCTGGTCGAGCAATACTCCGGCGATCTGGCCCGGCTGCTCAGCGCCGAACACGGCAAGACGCTGCCCGATGCGCTGGGCGAAGTGCAGCGCGGGCTGGAAATCATCGAGTTCGCCTGCGGCATTCCGCAGTTGCTCAAGGGCCAGCATTCGCACGGCATCGGCGGCGGCATCGATCACTGGAACCAGCGCATGCCGTTGGGCGTGGCGGCCGGCATCACGCCCTTCAACTTCCCTTTCATGGTGCCGATGTGGATGGCGCCGATGGCGCTGGCCTGCGGCAACACCTTCGTCCTCAAACCCTCCGAGCGCGACCCCTCACCTTCGATGCTGACGGCCGAACTGCTGCGCGAAGCCGGACTTCCCGCCGGCGCCTTCAACGTGGTGCAGGGCGACAAGGAGGCGGTGGACGCCCTGCTTGAACATCCCGACGTGCAGGCCGTGTCCTTCGTCGGCTCGACGCCGATCGCGAAGTACATCCAGCAGACCGGCATCACCCATGGCAAGCGCGTGCAGGCCCTGGGCGGGGCCAAGAACCACATGGTGGTGATGCCCGATGCCGACCTCGACGGCGCCGCCGATGCCCTGATCGGCGCCGCCTACGGCTCGGCCGGCGAACGTTGCATGGCGATATCTGTCGCCGTGGCGGTAGGCAGTTGCGCCGACGAGCTGGTGGCGCGCGTCCTCGAGCGGGCGAAAAAACTGAAAGTCGGCGCCGGCGATGCGGCGAACGTAGAGATGGGGCCGCTGGTCACCGCCGTGCACCGGGACCGGGTGGCCGGCTACATCGCCGCCGGGGTGCAGCAAGGCGCCAGACTGGTGCTCGACGGCCGCGAGGGCCTGACGGGGGAATTGCAGCAGGGCTTCTTCATCAACCCGACGCTGTTCGACAATGTGCGGCCCGACATGAGCATCTACCTCGAGGAAATTTTCGGCCCGGTGCTGTGCGTGGTGCGCGTGCCGACCTTCGCCGCGGCGGTGGAGCTGATCAACCGTCACGCCTTCGCCAACGGCGTCGCCTGCTTCACCCGCGACGGCGGCACGGCGCAGGCCTTCGTGCAGAAGGTCGAGGTCGGCATGATCGGCATCAACGTGCCCATCCCGGTGCCCATGGCCTGGCATTCCTTCGGCGGCTGGAAAGCCAGCCTGTTCGGCGACCACCACATCTACGGCGAGGAAGGCGTGCGCTTCTACAGCCGCTACAAGAGCATCATGCAGCGCTGGCCCGGGTCCGAATCGAAAGGACCGGAGTTCGTCATGCCGGTGAATAAGTAGGCCCCATGAACCACAGAGACACAGAGGCACAGATGCACAGAGACGATTCTTTGAACTGCCTATGCTTGCCTTTCTCTGTGTCTCTGTGCCTCTGTGGTAGAAGGTCCTGAATGAAAGACTTCGGCGAATTCGACTATGTCATCGTCGGCGGCGGCACCGCCGGCTGCGTTGTGGCCAACCGGCTTTCGGCCGATCCCGAGGTCAGCGTGCTGCTGCTCGAGGCCGGCGAAAAGGACGACTGGATCTGGATCCACATCCCGATCGGCTACCTCTACTGCATCAACAACCCGCGCACCGACTGGTGCTACACGACCGAAGCCGAGCCCGGCCTCAACGGCCGCTCGATAGGCTACGCCCGCGGCAAGGTGCTCGGCGGCTGTTCCTCGATCAACGCCATGCTCTGCCTGCGCGGCCAGGTCCGCGACTACGAGGAATGGGCGCAGATCACCGGCGACAGCCGCTGGAACTGGCAAAGCGTGCTGCCGGTGTTCAAGCAAAGCGAGGACTACTGGCGCGGTGCCGACGAGATGCACGGCGACAAGGGCGAATGGCGCGTGGAAAAGCAGCGCCTGCACTGGGACGTGCTCGACCGCTACATCGAAGCTGCGCAGCAGGCCGGCATTCCTTACACTCAGGACTACAACCGCGGCGACAATTTCGGCATCGGCCACTTCGAAGTCAACCAGAAAAAGGGCGTGCGCTGGAATGCCACCAAGGCCATGCTGCGCCCGGTGCAGCACAGGAGCAACCTCAAGGTCGTCACCGGCGCGCTGATCGACAAGCTGGTGCTCGACGGCCGCGAAGCGCGCGGCGTCGAGTTCCGTCTCGGCGGCGTGCCACACCGTGTCACGGCGCGCATCGAGACCGTGCTCACGGCCGGCGCCATCGGCTCGCCGGCCATCCTGCAGCGCTCCGGCATCGGCCCCGGCGCGCTGTTGCAGCAGCACGGCGTGCCGCTGGTGCACGACCTGCCCGGCGTCGGCGGCAACCTGCAGGACCACCTGCAGTTGCGCATGATCTTCAAGGTGCATGGCATCAGGACGCTGAACCAGACTGCCAACAGCCTGTGGGGCAAGGCCCTGATGGCGCTCGAGTACGCCCTGTTCCGCAGCGGGCCGCTGTCGATGGCACCCAGCCAGCTGGGCGGCTTCTTCCGCTCCGGCCCCGAGGTGGCCACACCCGACCTGGAGTTCCACGTCCAGCCGCTGTCGCTGGACAAGTTCGGCGACCCGCTGCACCGCTTCCCCGCCTTCACGGCCAGCGTCTGCAACCTGCGCCCCACCTCGCGCGGCGCGGTGCGCATCCGCGACCGCGACCCGGCGACGGCGCCGCTCATCGCGCCCAACTACCTGTCGACCGACAACGACCGCCAGATCGCCGCCCGCGCCCTGCGCCTGACGCGCCAGGTCGTGGCGCAGCCGGCGCTGGAGGCCTACCGGCCCGAGGAATACCTGCCCGGCGCGCAGTTCCAGACTGACGAGGAAATGGCCCGGGCCGCCGGCAACATCGGCACCACCATCTTCCATCCCACCTGCACCTGCGCCATGGGTCGCAGCGACGATGCCCAGGCCGTGGTCGATTCCGAACTGCGCGTGCGCGGCATGGCGCGGCTGCGCGTGGTCGATGCCTCGATCATGCCGACCATCACCTCGGGCAACACCAACACCCCGACCATCATGATCGCCGAACGCGGCGCCGCCCTGATCCGCGCAGCGCGCCGCTCGTGATGGCGGACAGCCTGATCGATTACCACAACGGCATCTACGCCTTCGATGCCGGCTACGTGCGGCCGCTGCTGGCGGCGATCCATCTGATCGAAAGCGAGGGCCGCGCCGCCTTCGTCGACACGGCCAACTTCGAAGTCATGCCGCAGGCGCGGGCCGCCCTCGCCGCGCGCGGCCTGGAGCCGGAATCCGTCGATTACGTCATCCTCACCCACATCCATCTCGACCATGCCGGCGGCGCCGGCGCCATGATGGCCGCCTTCCCCAACGCCCGGCTGGTGGTGCATCCGCGCGGCGCGCGGCACATGATCGAGCCCTCCAGGCTGATGGCCGGCGTCGAGGGCGTCTACGGCAAAGAGCGGGCCAAGGCGCTGTACGGCAAGCTACTGCCGATCGACGCCGGACGCATCATCGAAGCCCATGACAACACGCTGCTGCAACTCGGTTCGCGCCAACTGCTGTGCATCGATTCGCCCGGCCATGCCCGCCACCACATCGCCATCGTCGACCGTCAGACCGGCGGCATTTTCACCGGCGACACCTTCGGCATTTCCTATCGCGAACTCGATGTCGACGGGCGACCGCTGATCTTCCCCTCGTCCACGCCGATCCAGTTCGACCCGGACGAGATGCGCGCTTCCATCGAACGCATGCTGTCTTTCAATCCGGAAGCGGTGTATCTGACGCACTTCAGCCGGCTGGCGCAGCCCGCCGGACTCGGCCGCCAGGTCCTGGCCCTGCTCGATCGCTACGTCGCCATCACGCTGGCCGCCGCCGAATGTGAGGACAAGACCACGCGCATCCGCGAAGGCCTGACCGCGCTGCTGCTGGACGAGGCGCACCGGCACGGCTGCCGCCTCGCCGACGCCGAAATTCTCGACATCTGGCATCTCGACCTGGAGCTCAATGCCCAGGGCCTGGCCTTCTGGCTGGAGGCGCAGGAGGCCGCCTGAAGCCTGATTTGCGCCCTGCCGCCGCAGCGGCAGCGGGCGTTTGTTATACTGACGCCGTTCGTGGTGCCCGCGCATGGTTTTCCGTGCCGGGTGAAACGGGAAGCCGGTGAGACCTCGACAGTCAATTCCGGCGCTGCCCCCGCAACGGTAAGGAAGTGCGAGTTCATCAAAACGCCACTGGGTCGAACCCGGGAAGGCGATGAACTAAGACTTCCAAGCCCGGAGACCGGCCAGGGACAACCAGCGAATGCGTTGCGGGGTTGCGGCGCGCCGGGGGTCCGTGCCTACCCCGTCCATCACCCCACCGTGCAAGCATTCATTTGCCACATACCGGCTGCGGGGACGCTCGCCGGCTAGGGGAGTTTGCATGTATATCATCAGTCGTTTCGCCATTGCCGCCTGCGCGGCAAGCCTTGTGTCGCCTTGCATTTCGCTCGCCGCGGAGGATTCCGCCACCGTCGTCGTCACCGCCACGCGCTTTCCCGAAAGGACGCTTGCGGCTCCCATCGGCATTCGTATCGTCACGGCAGAGGACATCAGTCGCAGCACCGCCACGACACTGGGCGAAGTGCTCAACAAGCTCGGCGGGGTGCACACCCGCATCAACTTTCTCGGCATACCGGACAACCCGCTTGACCTGCGCGGCTTCGGCGTCACCGGCGACCAGAACACGCTGGTGCTGGTCGACGGTGTCCGCATCAGCGAGAACGAGCAGGCCTCGGCGCGCATCAGCGCGATTCCGCTCAACGCCATCGAGCGCATCGAAATCCTGCCCGGATCCGGTGCGGTGCTCTACGGTTCCGGCGCCACCGCAGGCGTCATCAACGTCATCACCCATGCCGCAACGGAGCGGCCGGGCGGCGGCCAGGTCTTCGCCTCGGCGGGCAGCTACGGCGCCCGCGAGTTGCGCGGCAGCATCGCCGCCGGCGGCAAGGGCTGGGGCATTGCCCTTCACGCCAACCGCGCCGACGCCGACAACTATCGCGCCAACAATGCGTCATCGCTGCAAAATGCCGGCGCCGAACTGCGGCATGACGGCGACTCGGGCTGGCTCGCCTTGAGGCTCGGTGATGACCGCCAGGAGGCCCGCCTGCCCGGCCCCCGCAGCGAGGCGCAACTGGCCGGCGAGCCGCGCGGCACCAGTACGCCGAATGACTATTCGCGCCAGAAGGGAACGCGCTGGGGTCTGGCCGGCGAACAGCGCCTCGGCGCCATTGCGCTGTCCTTTGACCTTGGCGTGCGCGACAAAAACAGTTCCTCCTTCAACGACTCGATGTGGGGCACGTCCTTCGTCGATACCGACGTCCGTGCATTGACCTTCTCGCCGCGCCTGAAGTGGAGCAGCACTCCCGGCGGGCATGAAAACGTGCTGATCGCCGGCATCGACGCATCGACCTGGGACTATCGCACCCGCTGGCAGGCGACCGGGTTCCTCTCCAGCCGCGACGAGAAGGGCGGCCAGCACAATTTCGCCGTGTATGTGCAGGACCAGTTGCGCCTGACGCAAGACCTGCGCCTGTCGCTGGGCGCCCGCAGCGAAAGCCTCCGCCAGTCGAGCGAGGAATTGACAACGCCGCTGCCGCTCAGCAGGCGCCGCTACCGGCTGAACGCAGGGGAGGCCGGCCTGCGCTACCAGCTGTCGTCCCTGCTCGCCCTGTATGCGCGTGCCGGCACCAGTTTCCGCGTCGCCAACATCGACGACAACCGTTGCTACTTTGCCCCCTGCTCGATGCTGCTCGAACCGCAGACTTCGCGCGACCGCGAAGCGGGCATCGAGTGGCAGCAGGGCAATTCGAAGCTGCGCGCCAGCGTCTTCGAATCGCACCTGAAGCACGAGATCTACTACAACAACCTCAGCTTCAGCAATGAGAACCTGTCGCCGACGCAGCGAAGCGGCGTCGAACTGGAAGGCCGCACCAGCCTGGCCCGGGACTGGGATATCGGTGCCCGCTATGCCTATACCCTGGCGCGCTTCGACGCGGGCATCTACGGCGGCTTCGACGTCACCGGCAAGACGGTGCCGGTGGTGCCGCGTCACCGTGCCACCTTGAACCTGGGCTGGCAGCCGCGCAGCGACACCCGCCTGACGCTCAGCGCCAGCCATGTCGGCGAGCAGGTTTACGACAACGACCCGGCCAACCTGTTCCACCGCATGCCCGGCTACACGCTGCTGGATACCAAGATCGCCCGCAGCTTCGGCGCCTTCAAGCTCGCCGCAGGCATCAACAACCTGAGCGACAGGCGCTACTATTCCTACGCTCTGGTCGACAGCAGTTCGGCGCCGACACGCTTCAACGCCTATCCCGAAACCCCGCGCACCTACTACCTCAACGCCGGGTACTCCTGGTAGCCGGCCATGCCCACGCGCCGCCACACCCTGCTCATCATCGTCCTGCTGCTGTTGCTGGCAGTGGCGAGCCTCTCGGCGGCGCTGATGGCGGGGAGTTTCGCGGTGGCGCCGGGTGAGGTGCTGCAAGCCCTGCTGGGCAGCGCCGACGGCGTCGGCGCCGATGTCGTGCTCAAGCTGCGCCTGCCCCGCGCCCTGGCGGCGTTCGCCTGCGGCGGCCTGTTGGCGCTGGCAGGTGCGCTGATGCAGGTGCTGTTGCGCAACCCGCTGGCCGACCCCTATGTTCTTGGCATTTCTGGCGGTGCCGCGGTGGGAGCACTGTCGGCCATGCTGGCCGGCCTGGCCTTGGCGCTGGTCAATCTCGCCGCCTTCGCCGGTGCGCTCGCCGCGATGCTGCTGGTATTCAGCCTGGCCCACGGCGACAGCAGCTGGACGCGCACCCGCCTGCTGCTGACCGGAGTCATCGTTGCCTCCGGTTGCGGTGCGGCCGTGGCGCTGATCCTGTCCATCGCGCCGGAACACGGCCTGCACGGCATGCTGTTCTGGCTCATGGGCGACCTGGGGCACGCCAGCAGCCCCCTCGGCGCCGTCGCGGTGCTGCTGCTCGGCCTCATCCTCACCCTGCCCTTCGCCCGCGAACTCAACCTGCTGGCGCGCGGCGACACGCTGGCTCACGCCCTGGGCGTGTCGGTGCGCCAGGTCAGGGGCGGCATCTATCTGCTGGCCTCGCTGCTCACCGCGGTTGCCGTGACGACCGCCGGCAGCATCGGCTTCATCGGCCTGGTCGTGCCGCATCTGGTGCGGCTGGCGATGATCAAGATGGGCTGGGGCAACGACCAGCGCCTGCTGCTGCCCGCCTCGGCGCTCGCCGGGGGCAGCCTGCTGGTCCTCGCCGACACGCTGGCGCGCACCGTGATCGCGCCGCAGCAGCTGCCGGTCGGCGTGCTGACGGCGCTGCTCGGCGTACCGGTGTTCCTCTTCCTGCTCGGACGCCAGCCGCATGAACGTCAGTAAGCCCGCCATGCCGGCGCCCTTGCTGGAAACCCGCCAGCTCGAGGTGAGCATCGGCGGCCACCTGGTCTGCCGCGACCTGAACTGGCGCGTCGTTGCCGGCGAGTCATGGGCCGTGCTCGGTCGCAACGGCGCCGGCAAGTCGACCCTGCTCGCCACCCTGGCCGGTTTGCGCGCCCAGGACCAGGGCCGCCTGAACATCGCCGGCCTGGCCTTGCCGCAAGCCGGACGGGGCGCGGGAGCGCGGGCCATGGCCCGCGTTCGCGGCTATCTGTCGCAGCACCAGATCGACCCCTTTGCTTCCACTGTCATGGAATCCGTGCTGGTCGGCCGCCATCCGCATCTGGGCCGCTGGGATTGGGAATCGGCGGCGGACCGGCAGATCGCTGAAGCCGCGCTGAACGAGGTCGACCTCGGCGGCTTCGCCGAGCGCGAAGTACAAACCCTGTCCGGCGGCGAGCGCCAGCGCCTGGCCGTGGCGCAACTGCTGGCGCAGCAGCCGCAGCTGTTCCTGCTCGACGAACCGCTGACGCATCTCGACCTGTCGCATCAGGTGGCGGTGATGGAACTGTTCGCCCGCCGCGCGACGGCAGGCGCCGCCGTCGTCGCCGTGCTGCACGACCCGGGCTTCGCCGCACGCTACTGCCGCCAGGCCCTGCTGCTGTTCGGCAATGGCGAATGGCTGGCCGGGCCGGCCGCCGAAGTCATTACCGCGGCACACCTCGGCCGGCTCTACGGCCATCCCCTGCGCGAACTCGGCGGCGACGGACAACGCTGGTTTGTTCCCGCCTGAGCGGCCTTGCCGCATCCGGCCGGAGCCGCCGCCAAGCACCACACTATGCTTCCCGGAGCGGGCGGCTGATGAGATTCCTCTGACGTCCGCCCAGTCTTTCGATAGAGTAGCGGGGTCCGGCTGCCTGAAAGCAAGCAGCGCGGCCCCGGCTGCAACGCGAACGGTATATTTGACGCTGGCGGCATCACCGCCTTCCAACCTGCTACCCAACAGAGATTCAGGAAAACAGAAATGCCTAAAACATCAGCATCACTGAGCGAGAAAGCGCTGTTGGCGATGCCAGGCAGTGCCTACATGAACCCGGCACAGCTCGGGTTTTTCCGCGACCTCTTGCGCAGGCAGCGGCAGGATCTCATCGACAACGCCAGCATGACCATCGACCACCTGCGCGACGGCGAGGCGGAAGCCGACCCCAATGACCGCGCCACCATCGAGGAGGAGAATGCCATCGAGCTGCGCATTCGCGATCGCGAGCGCAAGATGCTGCCGCGTGTGGAAGCCGCGCTGAAGCGCATCGACGACGGCGCCTACGGCTTTTGCGAGGAAACCGGCGATCCGATCGGCCTGCGTCGGCTTCTGGCACGCCCGACCACGGTGTTTTCGATCGAAGCGCAGGAACGCCACGAGTCGCGCCAGAGAATACAAGGGAAATAGCCAGGCCGGCGACGCCCCTGAAAACGCAGGCCGTAACTGAAAGGAGATGCCATGGTCGGCGCCGCAACTGCAAAACGCACCACGCCCGCCGGCAAGCGCGCGACGCCAAAGCGGACGTCGAAACCGGCCACAGCCGAGGTCCCCGCCTCGAGCCTGACCGAGCAGATGCGCGCCATGGCCGGCAAGGTACTCGACATGGGTGCCAACAGCGTCGGCGCAGCCGCCACCTTGCAGGCGGCGACCGGCATTGCCAAGGCGCTGCGCAGCGGCAAGACGATGGAAGCCGCGGCCGATGTGCTCAAGGCCATGCTGCCCAGACTGTCCGAGCCCGGCGTCTGGACCAGGACCGGAGCGGCGCTGCGCCGCATGCGCAAGGCAGCCGGCCTGACCATCAGCGAAGTGGGGGCGGCGATCAACCTCAAGGATCCGTCACTGATCGAAGCCTGGGAAAACGGCCGCATCGCCGTTCCCTTCGAACTCATCCTCAGACTCGCGGCCGTCCTCGGCCGCAACGACCCGATCGGCTTCATCATGAAGGTCACCCGCAGTTCCAATCCGGACCTGTGGCGCAGCCTTGAAGGGCTGGGCGTCGGCAAGCTGCTGATCCAGTCGGCACGCGAACGCGAGTTCGCCAACATCTACCGTGCCGACGACGAGGCGCGCAAGCTGAGCGACGAGGAGTTCGCCGAAGTCCTGACCTTCACGCGCGCGGCATTCGAAATGGCCCTGGCCTTTCGCGGACGCAGCGCAAAACGCCCCGCTTGAGGCGCCGCGGATCCGGCCGCAGCCGCCGTTGCGTCAGGCACGGCCCTTTTCATGTGCACAAAGCCATGACGTCCTCGCTCAGCTCGGCATACTCGCCATGGGTCAGGCCCAGATAGTCGAGGACTATTCCTTCGCCCTGCACCCACTGCCGGTCGTCGCGCATGCGCAGCGAGGTTTCATGGAGATGCTCGGCGAGGAAATTGACCGCCACCAGCACCCGCGCCATCGGCGAAAAGCTGTCGTCATCGCCGAGGGCGCCCAGATCATGGTGTCGCTGGATCGCCTGGCAGATGACATCCGAGAGCCCCCAGGAGTGGGCGATGAGGTAACCGATCGTGGCGTGGTTGGTGCCGTGGCGCTCCTCCTCCACCTCGGTCGGCGGACGGCTGTCGCCGCCGGCGATCTTCAGCGTGTCGCGGTAGTCGCCAAAGCGCTGCATCAGGGCCGGAATGCCGCAATCGTGGAAGATGCCGAAGGTATACGCCTCCTCGCGCGGCGCCTTCGGCAGCATGGTGCAGATGTAGGCGCTGATCGACGCCACCTTCTCCGAACTGTCCCAGAAGCGTTCCAGGCTTGCCGCAGCGCCGCCCATGGTGCTGCGCAGGACCAGGCTGGTGACCACGTTGCGCGTGTTGCGCGCGCCGAGCAACTGCACCGCCTGGAGCACGCTGCCGACTTTGGAACGCAAGCCGAACAGCGGCGAATTGACGGTCTTCAGCATTGCCGCGGAAACGCCGACGTCTCTGGCTATCAGGCCGGCGACCTTCTTCAGGTCCGGCTCCGGGCGCTTCAATTCCTGGTCAACTTCGATCAGAACAATCGGCCGCGGGGGAATGGTGATTCCCTTCAGCAACTGCTCGACTCCCGCCACGGATAATTCGACAGCCATCGACACTCCCCCGAATCCCGCCGGACCCGCGCCTGAAAGGCGTCCTGCGTCTGGCTAAGTACGCAACAATCGCTAGCCGGCGAGATGAAAATTGATAAAATTTACGCGGTGCATGATATGCCATTCCGGGGGAACGGTGGCCTTGAAATCGATCGTTTTGCGGCCGCGACCGCAAAAAAATATCGTCGCCTACTTGCCGCGCTTGGCGCGCGCACTCTCCAGGTGCAGACAGAGTTGTCCGGCGCCGTCCAGAATGCGCGGCGTGTGGCGCTGAATCAGGTCCGGCGCAACGAAATACAGATTGTCGCGGGCCACCGCCTCGAGCGTGGTCCAGCGCTTCCAGTCGTCCAGCCATTCCGGCCGCGAATCGCCCATGCCGCTGGCGACAATGACCTCCGGGTTGGCGGCGATGACGGCTTCGACGGTGACGGTCGGCGCCAGGACCGGCAGTTGCTCGAAGACGTTGCGCCCGCCACACAGGCGTATGGCGTCGCTGATGATCTGCCTGCCGTTGACCGTCATCAGGGGTTGCTTCCATATCTGGTAGAACACCGTCACCGGCGGCCGCCGGCTGTAGCGGGCGGCCAGCAGCGCGTAACGCCGGCGGAACGCCGCCGCTGCGGCATCGGCCGTGGCCCCGGTGCCGGCCAACCGGCCGATGCGCTCGAGTTCGCCGGGAATATCCTCGATGCGCCTTGGCTCTGACAGGTGGACATTCAGTCCCATGGATCGCAAGCGCGAGACCGCCGCCGCCGCGGTGCCGCTTTCCCAGGCCATGACCAGGTCGGGCTTGAGGGCGACGATGGCTTCCAGATCGAGGGAATGGCCGCCCACCCTGGGCAGGGCCCTCGCCGCCGCAGGATAGTCGCTGAAATCGACGCTGCCCACCACCCGCTCTCCGGCGCCGGCGGCGAATAACAGTTCGGTAAGGTTCGGCGCCAGGCTGACGATGCGCTGCGCCGGTGCGGCGAGGGTGATGGTGACGCCGCCGGCATCGACGACAACAATCGCGGCGCGCGCCGGCAGACACAGCATGACGACAGCGGCGGCTTGCAACAGCGGGAACAACGGCGGGCGCATGGGATAATCGGCGAGCGGGAGACAGGGCATTCTAACGATGAGCAGACCGGTAATTCAGCCATGACCAGGAAGAGCCATATCCGAGCGGCTGACATTCGCGGCTACAGCCGCCTCGCGGTCGACGCCACGATAGGTCTGACCCGTCTGGTCGAGAGCATGCACCACAACATCGCCCGCACGCCCGGCCCCCTCGGCGAGTACAGCCGGGAACCGGCCGGCGGCATCACCGGACTGGTCTATCGCAGCATCCAGGGCACGACCCGACTGGTCGGCAGCGGCATCGACGCCTTGCTTGGCAAGTTGCTGCCGCTGCTCGAACCGCAACTGGCACCGTCCTCCGCGGCGCGCGAAGCCATCCTTGCCGCGCTCAACGGCGTATTGGGCGACCACCTCGCCACCAGCGCCAATCCCCTCGCCATACCCATGCAACTGCGGCACAACGGCCAGCCGCTGATCCTCACGCCGCAGCATCTGGCCGCCGCCATCCCGCGCGCCGGCGGCAGGATCCTGCTGCTGGTGCACGGGCTGTGCATGAACGACCTGCAGTGGCAGCGCAACGGCCACGACCATGGCGCAGCGCTGGCTGCCGCCGGATTCACTCCGCTGTATCTGCACTACAACAGCGGCCAGCACATTTCGAGCAACGGCCGCGCCCTTGCCGCAATCCTGGAAACCCTGTTGCAGGCCTGGCCGGTCGCCGTGGAACAACTGGCCATCATCGGCCACAGCATGGGCGGACTGCTTGCCCACAGCGCCTGTCACTACGGCCGGCGCGCCGGACACGCCTGGCTGCAGCACTTGCGGCAGCTGATTTTCCTCGGCACCCCTCACCACGGTGCCCCGCTCGAGCGGGGCGGCAACTGGGTCAATGTCATTCTCGAGGTCAGCCCCTACACCGCCGCGCTGGCCCGCCTCGCCAAAATCCGCAGTGCCGGGATCACCGACCTGCGTCACGGCAGCATTGTCGACGCGGACTGGAAACACGGCGACCGCTTCGCGCACAAGAAGCACAGAACCCCGGTGCCCTTGCCGGCGGGTGTCAAGTGCTGCGCAGCAGGCGCAACACTCGCCGCCGGCGCTTCCGCAGCGGAGCTGCCCGGCGACGGACTGGTGCCCTTGCGCAGCGCCCTCGGCCAGCATGCGGAAGCCGAGCGCAGCCTGAACTTTCCCGAGTCGCAGCAGTGGGTCGGCTACGGCATGAATCATCTGGATCTGCTGGACAGTGCCGGGGTATGCGAACAATTGCAGAAATGGCTTGCCTGAGCCCGCGACGGGCAGCCGGCAGACCAAGCATTGACTCATTGTTGCTACTACAATGAAAGAAACTTTGAGGAGGAATGCCATGGAAAAGATCTGGCTCAAGAGTTATCAGGCAGGCGTACCCGCTGAAGTCAATCTCGACGAGTTCGACTCGATCGGGGATCTTTTTACAAAGAGCGTAAAGCTCTATGGCCCGCGCAAGGCCTACATCAACATGGACAAGGCCATCACCTACGCCGAGCTCGACCGGCTGTCGGCGGCCTTCGGTTCTTACTGCCAGTCCGTATTGAAACTGCCGAGGGGCGCCCGCATTGCGCTGATGATGCCCAACCTGCTGCAATACCCGATCTGCCTGTATGGCGCCCTGCGCGCGGGCTACACGGTGGTGAACTGCAACCCGCTGTACACCGAGCGCGAGCTTGAGCACCAGCTCAAGGATTCCGGCGCCGAGGCCATCGTCATCGTCGAGAACTTCGCCAGCGTGCTGGACAAGGTGGTCGCGCGCACCCCGCTCAAGCATGTGCTGGTGACGCAACTGGGCGACATGCTGGACTTTCCCAAGCGCATGATCGTCAATCTGGTGGTCAAGCACGTCAAGAAGATGGTGCCGGCTTGGCACCTGCCGGGCGCAATCGAACTGCGCGACGCCCTGATCGAGGGCGTCCGCTACCCCCTGCAGCCGGTGGACGTCGGCCACGATGATCTCGCCTTCCTGCAATACACCGGCGGCACCACGGGGGTGTCGAAGGGCGCCATGCTGACCCATCGCAACATCATCGCCAACCTGCAGCAGGCGCACGCCTGGATAACGCCCTCCCTGCGCGACGAGGAGATCATCGTCACCGCCCTGCCGCTGTATCACATCTTCGCCCTGACGGCCAACTGCCTGACCTTTTTCAAGATCGGCGCCACCAATCTGCTGATCACCAATCCGCGCGACATTCCGGGTTTCATCAAGGAGATCGGCAAGTACCGGTTCTCGACCATCACCGGCGTCAATACGCTGTTCAACGCCATGATCAACAATCCGGAATTCGCCAAGCTGGACCTGAGCCAGCTCCACCTCACGCTGGGTGGCGGCATGGCGGTGCAACGCGCCGTGGCCGAGCGCTGGAAGCAGATCACCGGCGTCACCCTGATCGAAGCCTACGGCCTGACCGAAACCTCGCCCGCAGCCACCATGAACCCGCTCGACATCCCCGAATACAACGGCGCCATCGGCCTGCCGATATCCTCCACCGAAGTGACGATTCGCGACGACAGCGGCAAGGATCTGCCCATGGGCGAACCCGGCGAACTGTGCATCCGCGGCCCGCAAGTCATGAAGGGCTACTGGAACCGCGCCGACGAAACCCGGAAAGTCATCATGGACGACGGCTTCCTGCGCACCGGCGATGTCGCGATCATGGACAGCAGGGGCTTCTTCAAGATCGTCGACCGCAAGAAGGACATGATTCTGGTCTCCGGCTTCAACGTCTATCCGAACGAGATCGAGGACGTTCTGGCCATGCATCCGGGCGTGCTGGAGTCGGCCGCGGTCGGGGTTCCCGACGAAAAAACCGGAGAAGCGGTGAAGATTTTCGTGGTCAAGAAGGACCCGGACCTGACCGAGGCTTCGATTCTCGAACACTGCCGCACCCACCTCACCGGCTACAAGGTGCCGCGCCAGATTGCTTTCCGCAGCGAGTTGCCGAAAACCAACGTCGGCAAGATCCTGCGGCGCCAGCTGCGCGACGAGAAAGCCCAGGGCGCCGGACAATGAGCGAAATCAGGGTCTGCCGCCCGCACGGAACAACGCTGAAGCACGCGCGCAAGGGTGCCGAACACATTGCCGAAGAACTGGGCGAGGAGTTCGGCCTCGACCATGCGTGGGAAGGCAACACCCTGCGCTTTAAGCGCATGGGAGTCTCCGGGTACATCGAGGTAGGCAAGAAGGACGTCGAGATCGAGGTCAAGCTCGGCTTCCTGCTCATGGCACTGGGCCCGCGCATCGAGCACGAAATAAACCGCTTCTGCGACGAGAACTTCGGACCTGTGACCTAGCGGCCACAGGACAAACGGCTGGAACTGAAGCGGATCAGGCTTTCAGCGAACCGACCAATTCAATGTAACTCTTCATCGCGGCCTCGCCCGCCGTGCCCTTGATCGCGGCCCAGGCGTCATACTTGGCGCGACCGATCATGTCGGTGAAGCCGGGGCGCTTGCCTTCCACATCGCCATCCGTAGCCTGCTTGTAAAGCGCATAGAGCTGCAGCAGCACATCGGTCGAAGGCCGCTCCGGCAGTTTCTTCGAATCAGCTACCGCTGTTTCAAACTGGTTCTTGAGTTCGCTCATGTCGTTTTTCCAAGCATCAAAGGTAGTCGCCGGGATTTGGCTTCGACTATTATATGTTTCCACTGAAAGTGGGAACGGTATCCTCGCGATATGTTTCCACTGAAAGCGGGAACGGTATCCTCGCGATATGTTTCCGCTGAAAGCGGGAACGGTATCCCGGCGATATGACTTCACCATTGAGGACGAACGCAATGCCAAGACGCGAAAAAATGTCGGCCGTCGATACGGCCTGGCTGCGGATGGACCGCCCGACCAACCTGATGATGATCGTCGGCGTCATGGTATTCAACCGGCGAATGAACCTCGAGCGGCTGCGCAATACGGTCGAAGCCCGCCTGGTCGGGCGCTACCGTCGCTTCCGCCAATGCGCAGTACAAGAGGTCAGCGGTGCGTGGTGGCAGGACGATCCTGATTTCGATCTCGGCGCACACCTCAGGTGCCGCACCCTGCCGGCCGGTGCCGGCAAGGAGGAATTGCAGGCACTGGCCAGCGAACTGGCGGTGCAGCCGCTCAACCCCGGCAAACCCCTGTGGCGTTTTGATCTGATCGAGGATTACAACGGCGGCTCGGCGATGGTGGTGCGCATCCACCACAGCATCGCCGACGGCATTGCGCTGGTCGGAGTCATCCTCTCGCTCACCGATGTTTCGCCGCACGCCGTGGCGCAAAAACGGGTCGCCGCGCAAGCGGAAGAAGACGCCGGCGACCTGCCCGGCGGCCTGCTCGAAACCCTGACCGGGGCGCTCGGCGCTGCGCTCAGCATGGGCACCGAACTGGGCGGCAAGGCACTGGACCTGGCGTCCGACCGGGACCGTTTGGCCACCTACGGGCGGCATGGCATCGGACTCCTCACCGAACTCGCCAAGTTGCTCGCCATGCCGGCCGATTCGGCCACCAGCCTGAAGGGGAAAACCGGCTCGATCAAGCGCGTCGCCTGGTCGGATCTGATTCCGCTGGGCGAAGTCAAGGCGATGGGCAAGGCACTCGGCTGTTCGGTCAATGACATCCTGCTGTCGGCCGTGGCCGGCGCCCTGCGCGCCTATTTTCTGCAGAAGGGCGAAGCGGTGCACGACGTCGGCGTCCGCGCCATGATTCCGGTCAATCTGCGCTCGGCCAGGGATGAAGGCACGCTGGGCAACCGCTTCGGCCTCGGCACCCTGTTGCTGCCCCTGCATGAAGGCAATCCGTTTGCGCGCCTGTTCCTGGTGCGGCAGCGCATGAACGAACTCAAGGGCTCGTATCAGCCCCCGCTGACGCTGGCCCTGCTCGCCGCCGTCGGCATTGCACCGAAGATGGTGCAGCAGCAGTTCCTCGACATCCTCGCCGCCAAGGCCAGCACCGTGATGACCAACGTGCCGGGACCGAAGCAGCCCCTGTATCTGGCCGGTTCGCGCCTCGATCAGGTGATGTTCTGGGTGCCGCAATCGGGCGACATCGGCATCGGCGTCTCGATTCTGAGCTACGCCGACAATGTCCAGTTCGGCCTGATCACCGACCGCCATTTTGTGCCGGACCCGGAGACCATCACGCCGCTGTTCGCCGCCGAATTCGAGAAAATGATGCTGGCATTGCTGATGCTCGACTGGGAGGCGCCGTTTGATCCGGCGCAGGTCGAACAACAGCTGTTCGGCAAACAGCCGCCGCCGCTACCCGCTGGCGCCGCAGCAAAGCCGAAGGCGGCAAGGACCGCCCGCAGCAAGCCGGCAGTCGCCGCGGAAACGCCTGCGGCGGCACCTGCAGCAAGGGTGCCGAAGCGTTTCCGCAATCTGGCTTAAGCCTCAGTCTTCGAGCTCGGATTTCGCCAGTTCGACGTCAAGCCGTTCCATGGCATCCACCGGCTTTGCCGCGGCGGCCTTTTCGTAGAGCTTGACGGCTTCATCCATGCGGCTCTGGCCGAACAGCATGACCAGTGCATTGGCATACTCGATGCAGGCGATGGCCGAATCGGGCGCCAGCTTCAGCGCCGCTTCGAAGTGTTTCACCGCCACGTCCTTGCTGGCGCCGTAGGTCAGCTTGCCGACCATGGCGCCGACCTTGTCCACCACCTCGGCATGGTAGGCACCGAGCGCGATGAGCGCATCGGCATGCTTCGGGTCGAGCTTGATGGCCGTCTCCAGCGCCGCCTTGATCTTGCCGCCCAAGCCCTGGGTGAGGGCCTTGAGCACCGAGATGCCCTGACTGTAGCGCCCCAGCGCATAGGCCTGGATGTACCAGGCATTGGCATTTTTCGGTTGCGCCTTCTGCAGTTCCTCGCAGCGCGCGGAAACGGCCTGAAACAGCTCCAGCTTGCGCTTTTCATCCACCTCGAGGTAATTGGCGTAGATCATCGTCGCCTTGTTCGCCGCGTTGTAGCCATCGACGCCGGCCGCCAGGCCCGCCTCGCAGGCCTTGTGGAATTCGCCCTGATGATAGAGGCGCCATGCCTCCTGCACCGCGGCCTCCGCCGGGAAGGGTTCACGGTCGCCGCGATGCAGGCGCTCCCAGTTCTTCTTCAGTGCCGCGCCCGCAAAAACAAACGCCTTGTCCGCATGCGGAAATTTATGCCAGGTCGATTTTGCCACGATGGGTCTCCTCTCCGTTCTACTCAAGCTTCAGGTAATTTTCCGACAGTTCATCGAACAACTTGCGCGAGCGTCCTGTCAGGTAAGGCGCGGCAAGCGCCATGACCTGAAAGGCGCCGCGCGCCAGATTCTCGCTGCCGATCTTCTTGCGCGGATCGCTGACAAACTCGAACGACAGCCAGTACGTCGCGACAACGGTCATGTTGATCGCCAGCGCCTGAATCTCCGCCGGCGTCGCCTTCATGTCTCCGGTCGCCACCAGCCCCTTGCAGATCAAGCCGGCAGTGTGCACCTTGTGCGCCACAATGCGTTTGAAGTGCGTCTCCAGTATGCGGTTGCGCGACAGCAGTTCGTTGATGTCGCGGTAGAGAAAGCGGAACTTCCAGATGCCCTCGAATACCAGATGCAGAAACAGCCAGATGTCTTCCACGTTCGGCGGACGTTTTACCGGCGCCGCCAGGGTGTCTTCGATGCCGCGCTCGAAATCGGCAAAGAGCGACTCGATGATCTCGTCCTTGTTGTGGAAATGGTAGTAAAGATTGCCCGGGCTGATCCCCATCTCGTCGGAAATCAGCTGCGTGGTGACATTCGGCTCACCGAAGTCATTGAACAGCACCAGAGCAGTTTCCAGAATGCGCTCGCGCGTGCGGCGCTTCGGCTTACGATCCATCAATTTGCCAGCCTCCACTATTGCGTCGAGGATAGCAGAAACCCACAAATCTCCCGGCATCAATCCGCGATCAGAGGTACCGCCGCCGCTGCCTCCGCCTCAATGCCCGGCCGAGCTCACCCGGGGTATCTGACAGACGCAGCGCGGCCGACCCCGGACCTGTTCCGGCACGCTGCCTCCGGCGGCGCCCGGCGACGTCAGCTGGCGGCCTTGGCTGCCGCCTTGGGCGCCGCCCGACGTGCCGGTTTGGGCGCTGTAACCGCCGCTTTTGCCGGCTTGCCTGCGGCCGCGCTCAATTTGTCCACCGCCGCCTTCAGTTCGGCAACGCGTTTGCTCAGCAGCGCGACCTCGTCCTTGGTCGGAACACCAAGGCTGCCCAGCGAGCGGGCAACGCGATTCTCGAATACCTGCTCAAGCTTGTCCCATGTGCCGGTCGCCTTGGAGGCCATTTCGGTCACCTTGTCCTCGGCCACCTTGCGGGTTTTCTGCTGGATCGACTCGCCCTGGCGAACCAGCGCATCGAACACCTTGTTGCCCTCTTCCTGTGCCTTGGCGAAGGCACCGAGACCGGCCAGCCAGATTTGCTGGGCGGATTCGCGAATGGTGGCGGAAAGCTGACTATCCTGGCCGACGGACTTGAGTTTTTTGACCACGAGCTTCTTTACCATGACAATCTCCTGAATTGAGTGATTCCTGAAGCCTCGCCGTCGAGACCCCGGCAGACCCACCGCCTGCCACCAAAGGAAGTCTAGCGATGCGGATTAGAGAGGTCACACTAATGTCATGGGCGGCCCCCTCTAGCCACCGGGGTTCTGTATCATTCCGCGTCAGGCCGCCGGCTCGCAGCCGCGGCAGGCGTCGGACAATATCGAGGGGACCGCAATGATTTATTTCGTCACCGGGGCATCCGGATTCATCGGCAAGCGACTGGTTGCCAAATTGCTTGAGCAACCCGCGGCCACGGTTTATTTTCTTACCCGCGACAAGTCGCCCGAGCGACTGCAGAAGCTCCATGACTACTGGAAGGCCGACAAGAGTCGCGCCATACCCGTGGTCGGCGACCTCTGCCAGCCCTGCCTTGGCGTCGGCAAAGCCGATCTGAAGAAGCTCAAGGGCAAGGTCGATCATTACTACCATCTCGCTGCCATCTACGACCTGGGCGCCAGCGCCGAGGCGCAGATGGCCGCCAACGTCGATGGCACCCGCAACGCCGTCGAACTCGCCCGCCAGATCGACGCCGGATGCTTCCATCATGTCAGCTCGATCGCCGCCGCCGGGCTGTTCGAAGGCATCTTCCGCGAGGACATGTTCGCTGAAGCGGAAAATCTCGACCATCCCTACTTCGGCACCAAGCACGAGTCGGAGCGCATCGTGCGCGAAGAATGCAAGATCCCCTGGCGCGTCTATCGGCCCGGTGTTGTGGTCGGCGATTCGCGCAGCGGCGAAGCGGAGAAGATCGACGGCCCCTACTACTTCTTCAAGCTGATCCAGAAGATGCGCCAAATCCTGCCACCGTGGATGCCGAGCATCGGCCTCGAAGGCGGCCGCATCAACATCGTCCCGGTCGATTTCGTGGTCGACGCCCTGGCCTACATCTCCCATCGCAAGCATCTCGACGGCAAGTGTTTCCACCTCACCGACCCGCATCCGATGCGCGTCGGCGATGTGCTCAATGTCTTTGCCCGCGCCGGCCACGCGCCGGCCATGGCGATGCGCATCAATGCCGCCCTGCTCGGCTTCATTCCGCGCAGCGTGCGCAAGACACTGATGGCCCTGACCCCGGTGCGCCGCATCCGCAACGCGATCATGAAGGATCTCGGCCTGCCCGAGGACATCATGCAGTTCGTCAATTATCCGACGCGCTTCGACTGCAAGGAAACCGAAAAGCTTCTGGCCGGCAGCGGCATTTCCGTGCCGCCGCTCGACAGCTACGCCTGGAAGTTGTGGGATTACTGGGAGCGCCGCATGGACCCCGACCTGTTCATCGACCGCAGCCTGCGCGGCCGGGTCGGCGGCAAGGTGGTGCTGATCACCGGCGGCTCCAGCGGCATCGGCAAGGCCGCCGCCTTCAAGATCGCCGAGGCCGGCGCGATCACCCTCATCGTCGCCCGCGACCAGGAGAAGCTTGCGGAAACCGTGGCCGAAGCGAAGGCCAGAGGGCTGACGCTGATCACCTATTCGGCTGACGTCTCCGACCAGGCGCAATGCGAGGCCGTGGTGCGCCGGATCAGCGAGGAACACGGCGGCGTCGATATCCTGGTGAACAACGCCGGCCGTTCGATCCGTCGCGGCATCGAGACGTCCTTCGACCGCATGCACGATTTCGAGCGCACCATGCAGGTGAACTACTTCGGCTCCCTGCGGCTGACCATGGGCCTGCTGCCGAAGATGATCGGCAAGCGCGCCGGCCACATCATCAACATTTCCTCCATCGGCGTGCTGACCAATGCGCCGCGTTTTTCCGCCTACGTCGCCTCCAAGGCCGCACTCGATGCCTGGACCCGCTGCGCGGCTTCGGAATTCGTCGATCGCGGCATCGAGTTCACCACCATCAACATGCCGCTGGTCAAGACGCCGATGATTGCGCCGACCAAGCTCTACGATCAGGTACCGACCCTGACGCCGGAAGAAGCCGCCGACCTGATCGTCGATGCCATCGTGCACCGCCCGGTACGCATCGCCACCCGCCTCGGCGTGATGGGCCAGGTGCTGCACGCGGCTGCACCGCGGGTGGCGCAGATCGTGATGAATACCGCCTACCGGATGTTCCCCGATTCATCGGCGGCGAAGAACAAGGCCGACGACAAGCCGGCGCTGCCCTCGGCCGATCAAATCGCGTTCGCGCAAGTCATGCGCGGGATTCACTTCTGACGGCGGCATGATTTCTTATTTATGGCCGGTCATACACAATTTTCGGGGGCTTCAGCGATGAATCAAAAACGACGGATTGCAGTTCTGGTCGGATCGGACAACGACCTGCTGCAACAGGGCCATGCCGGCATAGCATTTCTTGCCGAACAGGCGCGTGCCGGAACCATTGAATTGCTTGGCGTGGAAACGATGAGCGTTCATGGGGTGCATGATGAATGGCGCGAATATCTCGGCGAGAGGCACGCCCGTCAGGATGTCGATATCATCATCGCCGGAGCCGGAATGGCGGCCCATCTCCCCGGCATGACCGACGCGGTGCTCGGCCACGCATTGAAGGACAGGCAGATCCATGTCGTCGGGGTTTCCTTCGAGGACAGGAACGACGACGAGAACACCCGGGCGGCGGAATTGTCGATTGCGCGGGTGCCGGGCAAGCGGCTTGTCTGCGCCGATGCCAAGGGGCAATTTACCGGGCCGGACGGATTCCTCCGCGCCTGTCAGTTTGCGGTGCGGGGTGAATTCGCGGCACTCGATTTGCCGAAGCCGAGGAAGCATGTGAGCAGAAGCATTTCCGAGGCGCTGCGGTTCATTGAAGAGTCGCCGGAGCACGCGACAAAAATCTGATCATCGCTTGCGGCTACACCTGCCATGCGGCAAGACTTACGGCGCCTCCAGCGCCTCCAGCAGTTTGCCCAGCACAAGGGGTGAGAAGGCCATGGCGATGTGACTGACGCCGCCGATGGCGACGGTGCCGGCGCCTGCCAGGGTCGAACAGGCCTGTTGCGGGAAAACGTAATTGTCGTGGCAACTGTAGATGGAAACCGACCCTTGCGGCAGCGGCACCGCACCGGGCGCACCGAGGGCAGTCAGCCAGGGGCTGCCAAGCTCCATCTGGCGGGCGTTGCGGCCCAATCCAAGGCGCGCGATGCCACTGCCCTGATGCGGCGAACCGAGCGTGATCAGGCGCGCCACCCGGTCCTTGCCGTAGCGTCGCAGATAGGCGCGCGCGGCCAGTCCGCCCATGCTGTGGCCGACCAGAATCAGCCGGGATGCGCCGCTCGCCGCCAGCACCTGGTCGACGCGCCGGGCAATGCCTTCCGCATAGGCGTCGATGTCCGCCCAGACCGGCTCCAGGTTGTGCGTCGCCACCGTCCAGCCGGCAGCCTCAAGCCGCGGCCGCAGCCAGAACCAGACGCCGCGATTGCACTGGTAGCCGTGAATCAGCAGCAGGGGCAGGCGGCCTGCGGGCGCTTGCGCCAGACGGTCCGGCCCCAGCCAGAAACGTTCCAGGGGCTGGATCAGCGCGAACAGCAGAATCAGCCCGGCATATTCCTCGAGCACCATGCCCAGCGCGCGGGCAGGACTGATGCGCAATTCGTCCGCAACGATGTCGCCCCCCGTCCGGGCCAAGCTGAAAGTCACAGCGACAAACAACAGGCGCAGGCCGAAGAACATCGCCAGGGCGAGGCTTGTCGCCTGCGGCGGGGTCCAGCCGGCGCCGCTTACCAGCAGGCCGCCGCCAAGCGCATAGAACAGCAGTTCGCCCAACAGAAGCCACCGCATTTGCCGCGCCGCCATCGCCGCCTGCCGCTTCAGGCCAGCGCCGCCGCGGGCCGGCCGCTGAGCGACTGCGCCAGCGCCGAGATATTGCGCGCGACGATGCCATACACCGACTGCTGCGGGTTGGCGCCGATGCTGGTGGGAAACAGCGAACCATCGGCCACCGTCAGATTGCCCAACTGGTGATGACGTCCGCGCCCATCGACCACCGACCGGACGGCGTCGCCACCCATCGCACAGCCGCCCATCACATGCGCGCTCACCAGGCGCAGCGCCAAGGGGCGCAGCGGCAGCCGCGCGATGCCTTCCTTCGCCGCCGCCCAACTGTCCCATCCGCTGCACTGCTCGTGCACGGCGTAAACCTTCCTGGCTCCCGCCGCGAACTGGATTTCAGCCATGCTCAGCAGGGCGCGACGGGCGCCGTCCCAGATCACGTCGTCGAGCGGGTAATCGAGCAGGGGCGTGCCGTCGTCACGCAGGCGCACCTGGCCGCCGCGACTGGCAACATTGAAGCCGTCGCGCAGCAGGGCAAGCAGAGCGTGGGCGTGAGAAAACTGTTTCATCAATGCGGCATGACCCTCGCCAAAACCCTGCAGGGTGGTGGCGAACAACACCGGATGCAGGGGCGGCGCTTCAAGCTTGTAGCCGAGCGGCCCGTCGATCGGCAGGTTGTCGAGGAAATGGTCGGAATACAGGCTCTGCGGCGTACCCGAGTAACCATCGACCGCCGCTTCCATCAGCGCCGCACTGACCAGGGTCGGATGCAAAAAGGTGCGCCGGCCGAGTTGTGCGGACGGATCGGGAGCGCCACTGCGCAGCAGCAGCGCCGGGCTGCCGATGGCGCCGCCGGCGAGGACGAAATGGCGTGCCCGCAGCCGCACCCGTTGCGTTCGCGGACGTATCCCCGCCGCGTCCATCGCCACGCATTCCAGTCCGGTGACCGTGTCCCCGGTCATGGCGAGACGTTCGGCACGCAGTCCGTAATAGACCGTCGCGCCCAATTCCAGCGCCGCCGGCAGGGTCGTCACCAGCATCGACTGCTTGGCGTTGCTGGGGCAGCCGGTGCCGCAATAACCCAGGTTCCAGCAGCCATTCACATTGCGCCGCATCGCCTGCGTGGCAATCCCCAGCCGGGCCGCGCCGGTGCGCAGGATTTCGTTGTTGGCATTGGGCGATACCAGCCAGGGGCTGATCGACAGCCGCCGTTCGACCATCTCAAACCAGGGCAGCAAGGCCTCCGCCGTGTAATCGGCCAGCCCGAACTGGCGCTGCCAGAAATCGAGCGTGGCCGGCGGCGTACGGAAACTGCTGGTCCAGTTGACCGTCGTCGAGCCGCCGACGCAACGCCCCTGCAGAATGTTGATCCCCTTGTCGGCGGTCTTGCGCGCCGCAGATTCCTGATACAAGGCGGGATAAGCCTCGGCCTCGCGCATGCGGAAATCCCGGCTCGAGCGCAACGGTCCCTCTTCCACCACGATCACGCGCAGACCGGACCGGCTCAGAATTTCGGCGGCGATGCCGCCGCCGGCGCCGCTGCCGACGATCACCACGTCGGCGCTGTCTTCGCGGTCGCTGTCGAGCCGCGCCGCATCGACCACCTTCCAACCGCGCGCAACGCCTTCCTGGAATGGGTCCCTGATCATCATTGCAGCACCGGCGGGCCGGGATAACCGATGGCCGGCCAGGAGTCGGAATCGGCATACCAGGCACCGAGCACAAGATCATGCAGGGCCTGATAGCCGGTTTTCAGCAGGTCCATGGGGCTGTCCTGCCAGCGTCGCAGGAAGGTCTCGATGTCGGCGACGCCGGCCTGATCCCAGTCGGCACTGACACCGGCGACGAGGATGCGCGTCGGGGCGAAGGCCAGCAGCGCGAACAGTTCCGCGACTTCCTTCTGCGCTGACGCACCAAGCGCGGCGACGGCCAGCGCGACGCCCCGGGTGATCCGCTCCAGGGCCGCAGCGCGAGCCGGATCCGTCGCCGGAAAAGCGCCCAGCAGGATGACCGGGGCGATGGCCCTCACCACGCTGCGCAGCGACGGATCGAGCGGATTGGCGGCGACCAGCGCCTGCTTGCCGATGCGGTCCAGCGGTTTGTGCAGCAGCGCAGCCGCCGTCAGCAGCAGGCCGCCACCGATTCCGGTCTTGATGAATTGGCGTCGAGTGAACATGGTCCTCAGCGAATCAGAAAACGGGTGAGGCGCTCGAACAACGCGCCATAGGGTGGATTGAACAGCGCCATGCCGTTCAGCGGCGATTGATAGAACACCGCCTTCTGTTTGGAGAAGGTGCGGAAACCCTCGATGCCGTGGTAATGGCCCATGCCGCTGGGACCGACGCCGCCGAAGGGCAGGTTCTCCTGCGCGATGTGCAGGATGGTGTCATTGACCGTGACGCCGCCGGCCACCGTCTCGTGCAGCACGCGATCGCGGCGCCCGGCATCGTTCTCGAAGCAGTACAGCGCCAGCGGGCGCGGATGCCGGTTCACCCAGGCGATTGCGGCGTCGAGGTCGCGGTAGGGCAGCACCGGCAACAGCGGACCGAAGATCTCGTCCTGCATCACGCGCATGCCGTCATCGACGTCGAGCAGCGCCAGCGGCGGCAGCATGCGCCGCGTTGCGTCGGCGGCAGCCGTCGACAGCGGCTCGATCTTCGCGCCGCGCGCCCTGGCGTCGACGACATAGCCCTGCAGTCGCTCGAAATGGCGGTCATTGACGATGGCGGTGTAATCCGGCGTCGTCGCCATGTCCGGGTAGCACCTGGCGACGACGGCGCGCGCCGCCTCGACGAAAGCCTGTTCGCGGCCGGCCGGCACCAGCACGTAGTCGGGCGCGATGCAGGTCTGTCCCGCATTCAGCAGCTTGCCGACCATGATGCGCCCGGCCGCCTTGGCCAGCGGATAGTCGGGGCCGACGATCGCCGGCGACTTGCCGCCGAGTTCCAGTGTGACCGGAGTCAGGTTGTCCGCCGCCATGCGCATGATGTCGCGGCCGACGCCGGTCGAGCCGGTAAACAGCAGATGATCGAAGGGCAGCCGGGCAAAACCGGCGCCCACCGCCGCATCGCCCAACACCACCGAGACCTCGTCCGCGGCAAAGTACTTTGCCACCAGTCCGGCCAGCAGTTCGCCGCAACGCGGGGTGAATTCGGACATCTTGAGCATCACCCGGTTGCCGGCCGCCAGGGCGGCCGCGAGCGGCGAGATGGCCAGGAACAGCGGATAGTTCCACGGCACGATGATGCCGACCACGCCCAGCGGCTGGTTGATGACGCGCGCCCGCCCCGGGCGGAACCAGATCGATGCCGCCTTGCGCTGCGGCTTCATCCAGGCACCGAAGTGCGAGCGGTTATGGCGGACGGCTTCGAGGCAGGGAAAGATTTCCAGCAGGCGGGTTTCGTGCGCGGAGCGATGGCCGAAGTCCTCACTGATCGCCTTGACGAAGCTCTCCACATTGTCATGTACCAGAGCCGCCAAAGCATCCAGACGCGCCAGCCGGATGCCGCGCTCCACCGCCGGGCTGCGCCGGGTCGCCGCGTGCATGCGCTCGAACACGCCCCTGAACGCTGCTGTCTGCGCTTCCTGATGTAACGCCGCTTCGATCACATTCATCCCGAGTTTCCCTGTCCCCGACAAGCCCGGACATATTGCACCAGTTTAGGCGTCGCGCAGACCACTGATTAGGCCGGCCACTCTAACGGCCGCCTGGTGCGGGGAGAGATAATGCGGCTCCATGGAAAATGATCGCGACAAGGAAGCGACCGGTCGTGCGCTTGCCGGCTGCATCGCCGAGGCGAGACAGTTGCGCGCCGGGAGAGCCGGCGACCCGATGCCGGAAGATTATCTGCGGCTCAAGGAATGGCAAGCGGCGCGGTTGGCCCGCACCTATGCCGACCTGCTCGCCAGCGAACGCTACCGCCCGGCGGCGGAATTCTTCCTCAGCGATCTCTACGGCCCCAAGGACTTCCGCAGCCGCGACGAGGAACTGGCGCGCGTCGTCCCGGTCATGGTCCGCGTGCTGCCGGCGCGGGCGCTGCTGACGCTGCTCGAAGCGGTGAAAATGGACACGCTGTCGGAGTCGCTGGACACGGACATGGTGCTGGCGCTGCGCCGCGGCGGACGCAGGAAGGCGCTCGACTGGCCCGCCTACGTGGCGGCCTACCGCAGTTGCGCACGCCGCCCCGACCGCGAACTACAGATCGCCCTGGTCGACAAGATCGGCAGGACACTCGACCGTCTGACGCGCATGCCGCTGATTCACCTCTCGCTCAAGCTGATGAGCGGCCCGGCCCGTCTTGCCGGGCTCGGCGCGCTGCATGACTTCCTGCAGGGAGGCTTCGACGCCTTCAGCTTCATGAAGGGCGCCGATGAATTCCTGGCAATCGTCATGCAGCGCGAGACTGCGCTGATGCAGGAACTGTTCGCCAATCCGGACGCCAGGGAACCCGGCGTCTGAAACCGAATCCCGCCGCAGCGACCACCGCCGACTCCGGCGATGCGCCGCCGACCCTCAGGCATACTCCGGCTTGAAGGCCTGATCCGGATTCGCCACCGGACCTTCGCCGCTCCAGTAGGGCGACAGCTTCCTCACAAGAACAGCGGCGACATGAAGTGGAAGAAGTTTTTCTACCGCCAGTTGTGCGAGGCAGCCGGGGTGTTGATCTGCAAATCCCCCAGCTGCGCGAATTGCTGCGATTATTCGCATTGCTTCGGAGCCGAAACATGAGACTGACCGCCACTGCCCTGCTGTGCCTCGCCTGCTGCACCAGCGCGACTCATGCCGACGAGGTGCAGGTTGCCGTCGCCGCCAACTTCACCGCGCCGGCGAAACAGATCGCCGCTGATTTCGAGAAAGACACCGGGCACCAGGCCATGCTCTCCTTCGGCGCCACCGGCAAGTTCTACGCCCAGATCAGGAACGGCGCACCCTTCGAGGTGCTGCTCGCCGCCGATGACGAAACGCCGGCCCGGCTGGAAAAGGAAGGCGCCGCCGTCGCCGGTACGCGCTTCACCTACGCCACCGGACGCCTCGTGCTCTGGTCGGCCAAACCGGGCTATGTCGACGACCAGGGCGAGGTGCTGAAGAAGGGCGAGTTCAAGCACCTCGCCATCGCCAACCCCAGGCTGGCGTCATACGGCATGGCAGCCATGGAAGCGCTGACCACGCTCAAGTTGCTCGATGCCGTCCAACCCAGGTTCGTCCAGGCCGAGAACATCGCCCAGGCCTATCAGTTCATCGCCACCGGCAACGCCGAACTGGGTTTCGTCGCCCTCTCACAGGTATTCAAGGACGGCAAGTTCGTCGAAGGCTCGGCCTGGGTCCTGCCGGCAAAGCTGCATCAACCGATCCGGCAGGATGCGGTGATCCTCGACAAAGGCCGCGGCAAGCCCGCCGCCGCCGCCTGGCTCAAATACCTCAAGGGCGACAGGGCGAAGGCCGTGATCACCTCCTTCGGCTACGAACTCTGAGATGAAGATCGCAGTCGCCACCCGGAGCCATGCCGGCCGGACGCGCGACCTGTTTTCCCGGCATTGAAAGACATCGCTCTTCGACGCCATGTCGCGGTAGCATTCGCCGCATGCTGAACCCCGCCGACCTCGCCGCGATCTGGCTCACCTGCAAACTGGCGACAACTACCACCGTGCTGCTGCTGCTGATCGGCACGCCGATCGCCTGGTGGCTGGCGCGCACCCGCTCCTGGTGGAAAGGCCCGGTGGGCGCCGTAGTGGCGCTGCCCATCGTGCTGCCGCCGACCGTGCTCGGCTTCTACCTGCTGCTGCTGATGGGGCCTGACGGTGCGGTGGGGCGCTTCACCGAGTGGGCCGGCGTCGGCCTGCTGCCCTTCACCTTCTGGGGCCTGGTGCTGGCCTCGGTGTTCTATTCCATGCCCTTCGTCGTGCAGCCGATCCAGAACGCCTTCGAAGCCATCGGCGAACGGCCGCTGGAAGCGGCGGCGACCCTGCGCGCCGCGCCGCTCGATGCCTTCTTCAGCGTCGCCGTGCCGCTGGCCAGACCCGGGTTCATCACCGCGACGATACTCGGCTTCGCCCACACCGTCGGCGAATTCGGCGTGGTGCTGATGATAGGCGGCAATATCCCCGACAAGACCCGCGTCGTCTCGGTGCTGATCTACGACCACGTCGAAGCGCTCGAATACGGCCAGGCGCACTGGCTGGCCGGCGGCATGGTGGCGTTTTCCTTCCTTGTACTGCTCGCCCTGTACGCGTTCACCGGCCGCAAAACCCGATGAGCATCAAGGCGCACTTCAGGCTGGACTGGCCCGGCTTCACGCTCGATGCCGCCCTCGACCTGCCGGGGCGCGGCGTCACCGCCGTCTTCGGCCAGTCCGGCTGCGGCAAGACCACGCTCCTGCGCTGCATCGCCGGACTGGAGCGCGGCGCCGGCCGGCTCGAAGTGAACGGCGAGGTATGGCAGGACGCCGGCCGCTTTGTGCCGACCCACCTGCGCCCGCTCGGCTACGTGTTCCAGGACGCGCGCCTGTTTGCCCATCTCGATGTCGGCCGCAACCTCGATTTCGGCATGCGCCGCAACCGCGGCGCGGCCATGCCCGGACGCGATCCGATCATCGAACTGCTGGGTCTAGGCCCCCTGCTCGAGCGCATGCCGGAACGGCTTTCGGGCGGCGAACAGCAGCGCGTCGCCATCGCCCGGGCCCTGCTCACCGCGCCGCGTCTGCTGCTGATGGATGAGCCGCTGGCCTCGCTCGACCACGCCCGCAAGCAGGAGATCCTGCCCTACCTCGAGCGCCTGCGCGACGAACTGGAAATTCCCGTGATCTATGTCAGCCACGCCGCCGACGAAGTGGCGCGGCTCGCCGACCATATCGTCGTCATGGAAGACGGCCATACCGTGGCGCAAGGGCCGCTGGCGGAAACCCTGGCGCGGGTCGACCTGCCGATCCGCCTCGGCGAAGATGCCGGTGCCGTATTCGAAGCCACCGTGGCCGAGCGCGACGCCGAGTGGCATCTGGCCCGTGTCGAATTCGACGGCGGCGAACTGTGGGTGAGGGACAGCGGCGCGGCCATCGGCAAGCGCGTGCGCCTGCGCATCCTTGCCCGCGACGTCAGCATCGCCGCCAGCCGCCACGACGACGTCAGCATCATGAACATGCTGCCGGCAACCGTCGCCGCCCATGCCGGCGAGGACCATCCGGCGCTGGTGATGGTGCAGTTGCGGGTCGGCGGCACCGCGCTGCTGGCACGCCTGACGCGCCGCTCGGCGCAACGCCTCGATCTCGCCCCCGGCCGCCGGGTGTGGGCCCAGATCAAGGCCGTGGCGCTGATCGGCTAGGACCCCGGCCATGCACATTGCATTCGCCGGCAGCGACGACCTCGACGCCATCGCCGACCTGCTGCAGGAACTGTTCGCCCTCGAAGCCGACTTCAAGCCGGAGCGGGCGAAGCAGCTCGCCGCCCTGCGCTGGATCCTCGACCATCCGGCCCACGGCCGCCTCTTCGTGCTGCGCGACGGCGGCGGCGTAGCGGGCATGGCCAACGCGCTGATCAGCGTCAGCACCGCCGAGGGCGGCCCGGTGCTGGTCCTCGAAGACATCATCCTCGCCGCCGTCGCGCAGCACGAAGA